>Ga0207646_10000163_pt1 | contig 90731 bp, 97 predicted proteins | sample KBSK5502metaG_FD_184343 | JGI IMG/M metagenome (GOLD analysis project Ga0207646, IMG submission 184343) | Corn, switchgrass and miscanthus rhizosphere microbial communities from Kellogg Biological Station, Michigan, USA - KBS K5-50-2 metaG... | ecosystem: Host-associated > Plants > Roots >... | reverse complement strand
ACACCCCATACCATTTCAGGCGCTGGACATCGTCCTCCGGGATCGATTCCCATCCCGTCTTGGCGTAATGGGCAATCATCTCTTTCACCGCCAATCCGTCGCGTTCCAGCTTGATCGCCTCGATCTTGTTCATGTTCTTTGCTCCCATGACACACGATACGCGGCCCCGTTTCTCCTGAGCACCACCACACGATCCTCATTCGGCATGAAGGCATGATCGGTCGTTATCATCATGGCTGCCTCTCCCTGATTCCACTCGGGGCGGGGTAGCCAGCAACCTTTCCGACACCGGCTTGCCTGTCCTCCGGAGTCCTCGCCAGATAGCTTTGTACGGCGCGATGTACCGCATCGCTTCACCGCATGTCCTCGATTACATTCCGCATCTCTCAGGACGCGCACGCCTACGGATTGATGATGGGACATTCTCGGCTCACAACGACCGCATCGCCGGCGCCGGAACCGCACGCGGCAGGTCTCTGGTCTCGGTCCGATCGACGGTATACGGACTCGCCAGCCAGTACAGCCCCCCGACGAACACCCCACCGCCGACGATGTTTCCCAATACGACATACAGCTGGTTGTACCAGTACCCCGCCCAGCTGACGGCGGTCTCATGGGGTAGAAACAGCGCCATACCCAGCAGCGACTGGTTCGCGACGCTGTGCTCGAAACCGGTGCCGATAAAGGCGAACAGGCACCAGAAGATCAGCATGATCTTGGCTGCATCGTTCGTCGTGCGCCCGGACGTCCACACGGCCAGGCAGACGAGCCAGTTACACAGAATCCCTCGGAGAAATAGCTCCCACGCCGGCAGCGACATTTTCATGGCCGCTACGTTTCCGATGAGATCCGCCGCCGGCCCTTTGGACAGGACGCCCGATTGGACGACCAGCCAGGCCAGCGCGAGTGAGCCGACGAGATTGCCGACCCAGGACCAGACGTTGAGCTGCATAACTTGCCCCCACGTGAGGCTCCGCGACAGCCCGCCGATGACGCCGGTCATGTTATTGCCGGTAAACAATTCCGACCCGGCGAAGATCACCAACGTGAGGGCGATTCCGAACGAGACGCCCATCACCAGCTTCACCATCGGCGAGCCGATTGCGGCCAGCGGCCCGCCGAGGCTGAAAATCAACGCGATGCCGAACCCGAGATACACGCCGGCCAAGGCCGACAGAACCACAAACCGTGGAAGTGAGCTTTCCAAGAACGCATATTTTTTCGCGGCGACGAGTGCGATCCGTTCGTTGTCCGATGTATGCATCGCGCCCTCCTTGTTCAGTCCAGGACCAAAAAGCAAAAAAGCGTCCGTCGTCTACAAGAGGAAGAGGACATCATTGTCCTTGGCGAGATCGCGTAGCCGGGAAACGCCGTTGTTTCCCTTCACCATAAATAGAAGGCGATCGTTCTACTCATCCTTCACATAGCCGCCCCAATGGTAGGACAATGAGTAGCAGGTGCGGCTGAGGACGGAAAGCGGGGAAACGCGCAATAAATGATGCCCGTGCCAGGAAAATCCTGGCACGGGAGGGGCCCCACGGCTATACAGCCGTGGTCTCTCTTGTTGAGACAGAAAAGAAGGTGGGTGAGAATACGGTGTCAGCAACTGCCTTGAGATGTAGGCACGCTGCGCCTCCGTCGGCCGCTCCAGACCGTCCGTTTGCCACGCCACGTCCGGTGTCACGATTCAGCGGTGCGATGTCTTTGAGTCCAGAACGTGAGATAGTCCTTACGATTGCCATACTTCTTGCCGGCGAGAGGTCTCGATGAGGTTGCCCATCTCCGGTCGCGTCTCTATTTCAGCTCCAATGCAAACATGGCGCTCACCTTTCGATACGAAAGCTGCTCATAGAATTCGTGCGCTCGTGCCCGTGATATTCCAGCGGCCAGGCGAATAGAGTGGCATTTCTCTGACATGGCGAACCGTTCGGCGAACAACAGGAGAGCGCTCCCGATCCCGTTCCCTTGTACGCGCTCATCGACGATCAGATCGTCGATGTACAGGTGGTGTCCCCAACGGAGATCGTCGAGCGTGCGAACGCCGATCGCTCCAGCGATCGAATCGCCCACCTTGGCATAGAAAAGGCGATAGCCGCCGTGTTTCGCTTTCTGAAACCGATCAAGGAACTCGACGATAGTCAGACGCCTGCGAAGCTGCCGTACAACCGGATAGAGGGCTTTCGCTTCTTCGAGCGCATGACATTCCAGGATCTTGGGCTTATGAACTGAAAGACCGGTAATATTCACACATCACCGCCGTTCTTCCAGCATTGCATCGTCTTCAATTCGGCACGTGGCGACCGTGTGGAGCATGCAGAGTCATCGCTTGTATTCGAGCGGTTCTCTCATCGAGTACACGTGAAGGAGCCGGAATGTGTGGGGTCAGGCATGCGTATCGATTCAATCGTGCGTCGCCATTTCGCTCTCAACGAACCCTTCCTGTCAGACGCCCGACGTCGGTTCGGTTCTGTCTCTCTTGTCGAACTTGACGAGTAAGAGCCGTCCATGGAATCGCGATCTATGTAATTGCTGGATCGCCATGTTCCCTTCATGAGGCGCAGCCATCTCCACGTACCCGAATTGGAGGGGCCGCCCTCGTGGATCATGCGCCACTTCAGCGGACAAGACGGTTCCATAGGGGATGAATAACTCTTTGAGTTGCTGATCCGTAAAAAAGTAAGGGATGCCGTCAATAAAGAGTCTGATGCCCATGTGATGACCTCAATGACCCCATCCGAACGATGGCAATCGGTCTTGCACTCCAGCTTGGCGCGGTCCTGCTCGATCACGGAGAAGGCAGGATCGCAGCACCGGTCAGTCCGGATTCAGCAACGGGAGAGGATCTTCGCGAGCCACCTTGGCCACTCCACGCATACCAAGTGGTCTCGACGCTGTGGCTTTCCTGGCTTCTCCTCCCCGCACCCGATGCATTTTCTCGCGCGTGTGGTACGGCACCAGGCCTTCGAGAACGGACGCCAGATTGTCGCACGGCACATCCTCCATGATCTTGACGGCCAGCTTGGGATCGGGACCTGAGCGGCCACCCAAATAGACATCGACCGCATCGACAACCCTGCCGTCAATCTTGGCCTTCTTGCCGAGCAGCCCGACATCCGCCACCAAATGATTGCCACAGCCGGCCGGACAGCCGGACCAATGCATGGTGATCGGTTTGAGCCCCGATCCGAATTGCGCCTCGAGCGCGCCCGCCACCTCAACCGCTTTTCGCTTGGTCTCAATCACCGCCAGATTGCAATAATCGTTGCCGACGCAACTCACCAGCCCCTTGTAGAGCGGCGACGGGTTGTAGGCGAACTGTTTTACCAACGGGTCTGCATCGAGGTTTCCGACCTCTGGATCGGACACGTTCGGAATGATCAGGGCCTGCGCCGGAGAAATCCGAATCTCCCCCGTGCCATACTTCTCTGCCAACGCGGCGATCTTGGCCAAATCGTCATGCGTCATACGCCCACCAAGACTTTGAGCCCCACATAGTTCATGCCGGGCTGTTTCTGTCGATAGATGCCGACGTGGCTCTTCTCGGATGGTTTTCGCGCGTCGACACCGGCCGGCGACAGCGGCTTTCCGACTCGCGTCTCCACTTCTTGCCGGAATCGGATGGCAGAAAATGGGGTCAGGCATGAGTATGGACTTACATTGACACGAACACCGAAATCTAAACGCCCCAAGGCGGTTTGCGCTTCCCTTTCTCGCCAAGCTTGGAAGAAGAAAGGTGGACATTCTGAATAGAAGGGGGCGGACGTCAAATTGTCGCGCCAAGAAATCCAGAATGTCCCCGTTTTTCTCCCTATGTGCCATCAGCCATACGCGTAAGCTCATAAGTCCATACTCATGCCTGACCCCATTTACGTCCCCTCGACATGTGCGGAACGAGGAGCCTACCGCTTCGGAGGGTGAGGACGTGCCCACCAGTATCCGAGCCGCTCATCTCTATACTTCAAGCAGATCAAGCCGTGCGCCGTGGAACAGAACCAGACGTGTGAACAGTACCAGTCACGCAATGTCCCCAACACCACCAGGCGGAGTCGTGGCGTTCCGCTTCGGTGTCACCAAGGGGATGGGCGCTGGTGAGGTGGCCATACGACAGCCAAGTTCCGTCGCCAGGAGTCGATCGAGGATCGTTGTGGGGGGAAGCTCCAGAAAGACGTCCTCGGCCTCCACCTTCACCGGAAACAGACGGATCTCATACTCATCCCCACTGAGACATTTCCCAGATTCGAGAGAGAAAACCTTCTTGTGCAATGGGCAGGCGATCTTGGGCATGCCGGCTGTCTCCCCGATAATGCCCTGGGACAGGACGAATGCTTTCTTATGCGGACACATCTGTTGGCAGGCATACCACTCGCCCCGGCCGGCGAAATTGAAGACCGCAATCTGGACCTTTCCATACTTGACGGTTGCCCCGCTGTTGCGAGGAAAGTCGGAGACGGTTCCCACCTTCACCCAGGTGCGCGGCGGCTCCTGCTCGTGATCGGCTTCGGGACGCGAGTGAGGCTGAAGCGTGCGGAACTGTTCGAGGGACACGGCCTCTGAAGGCCAATTGGCCGGCCGGTGCTGGCCGCGTTCGCTGATGAATTCGATGCCCACTTCGGTCTCATCGGTATTGACAAATTGGCGGAAGAGTTTCTGCTTTTCAGCATCACGAACGACCTCCGCCCATTCGCAGGTGTAGGAATCCACCAAATGCTGCATCCGCTCCTCTAGCTCGGCGCAAATACCGAGCGTGTCGTGGATGATGACCTCCTTCAGACGTTCAAGGCCTCCCGCCAATTTCTCGATCCAGACAGCGGTCCGTGTCAGTCTGTCAGCGGTCATGATGTAATACATGAGGAAGCGGTCGATATACCTGATCGCCGTCTCCTCGTCGAGATCGGCGGCCAACAACTCGGCATGTCGTGGTGTGGCGCCGCCGTTTCCACAGACATACAGGTTGTAGCCCTTCTCCGTGGCGACCAGACCGAAATCTTTTCCTTGGGCTTCCGCGCACTCGCGCACACAGCCCGACACCGCGGATTTGAGCTTGTGCGGGGCGCGAATCCCCTTGTACCGATGTTCCAGCCGAACGGCGAATCTGACAGAATCTTGCACCCCGTAGCGGCACCACGTCGAGCCGACACAGCTCTTCACCGTCCGCAAGGCTTTGCCGTAGGCATGGCCGCTTTCAAAGCCGGCCTGGACGAGTTTTTCCCAAATCTCCGGTAACCGGTGAGCCGGCGCGCCGAACAAGTCGATACGCTGCGCACCGGTAATCTTTGTGTACAGACCATAGGCTTTCGCAACTTCACCGAGCACGATCAGTTTGTCCGGGGTGATCTCGCCGCCCGGCACGCGGGGCACGATGGAGTACAGCCCGCCGCGCTGGATGTTGGCGAGGAACCGATCGTTGGTATCCTGAAGCGCGCGATGCTCCGGTTTCAGAATGTGTTCGTTCCACAAGCCCGCCAGAATCGAGGCAACGGCCGGTTTACAGATTTCACACCCATGGCCGTTTCCGTACTGGGCAATGATGTCATCAAAGCATCGCAAGGTTTTGGTGTTGATGATGGCGAAGAGTTCCGTGCGGGAATAGGGAAAATGCTCGCACAGATGATTGGTGACCGTCCGTCCCGCCGCTTTCATTTCCGCATGCAACAGGTCGGTCACGAGCGGCAGACAGCCGCCGCAGCCGGTCCCCGCCTTGGTGGCCGCCTTCACCGCTCCGAGCGCGGTCAGATTCTGCTCGCGAATGGCCCGGCAAATGGCGCTCTTGGTCACGTTGTTGCAGGAGCACACTTGCGCCGATTCCGGCATCGCTCCCACTCCGCCCAATCTCGAGACGCCGCTCGACGCACCGAGAATCAGCTCACCCGGTTTGCAGGGGAGCGGCGCGGCGCTTTTTGCGAAGGCGGAGAGCAGACCATAGTCGGCGGCGTCTCCCACCAGGATTCCTCCGAGCAGGCGTGTGCCGTCACGGCTCACGAGCAGTTTCTTGTACACCCCCCCGAAGGGATCCTCCCAGGTGATGGGCCTGGCTAAGACTGGGCCAGCGTCGAAATGGCCGAAGCTCGCGACATCGATGCCCACGAGCTTCAATTTCGCCGACAGATCGCCGCCCGTGAAGGACGCTCGGCCGCCCGTGAGATTGAGGGCCACGGTCTCCGCCATTTCGTAACCGGGCGCCACCATCCCGTAGATCATGCCCGCGTGCCGCGCGACCTCGCCGATGGCGAAAATCGACCGATCGGAGGTTTCCAGCCGATCGTTCACCAAGATCCCGCCGTTTTTACTGACATTGAGTCCGCATGCTCGCGCGAGCTCGTCTCGAGGGCAAATTCCCGCCGAGATAATCACCATATCCACCGCGAGTGTTTCCCCGTCCTTGAAGCGTAAACCCTGGACGATCCCTTTACCCTGCACTTCCTCGGTCGCTTTGTTGAGATGCACGGGAATGCCGAGCGCCTCGATCTTGCGGACGAGCGTGGCTGAACCGGCATCGTCGAGTTGTCTGGCCATCAACCGGGGCGCCAATTCGACCACATGCGTTTCCAGACCCAGGTCATACGCCGCTTTCGCCGCCTCCAGGCCGAGCAAGCCTCCACCGATGATCGCGGCTCGTTTGACCGTCGTCCCATACGCGAGAATGCCTTGCAGGTCTTCAATCTTGCGATACATAAAGACGCCCTGATGGGTGATACCGGGAATTTTCGGGACAAAGGGATAAGAGCCGGTCGCCATGACGACATGATCATAGGCGATCTTCACCCCCTTGTCGGAATGCACCACATGGGCCTCACGATCGATCCGATTGGCGCAATCGCCGACATGCAATTCCACGCCGTAGGTTTCGTACCATTCCGTCTTTGCCAGCAGCAGTTTTTCGGCATCACGGTGGGCAAAAAACGACGTCAGGCCTACGCGGTCATACGCCGCCCGAGGTTCTTCGCAAAACGTCACGATGCGATATTGCCGGGCGGTATCGTACTGGACCAGTTTTTCGCAAAACCGCTGTCCCACCATCCCGTTGCCGATCACGACAACGTTCTGACGCGCATGCGGATCGTGATGCCGTTCTTGCATGATGCCCTCTCAAGTCAAGGAGATTGAACTGATCGTTCGCTTGAGACCAACGAACACACCAGGCTATCGAGAAAGCCCATGAACCGACCTTCTCCTTCGCTCCGTTGTCTCTGTGGCTCCGTTTCCCAAAATACGCCATCTACCGGCATGAGCCACACATTGGCCTTTCCCAGCCCTGTCAGCATCTTTGCCATGCGGACGCCAGGTCACGGTGTGACCACCGCGCTCCTGCTTTTCGTCCGACCCAGGGGAGCCACAAGCTTCGGCGCTGTGGCTTTCTTTGCCCCTCCTCCCCGTACTCGATGCATTTTCTTGCGGGTGTGATACGGCACGAAGCCTTGGAAAACAGATGCCAGCTTGTCGCACGGCATAGACATCCACTGCATTCATCACCCCAACACCCACCTGGTACTTTGCCCAAGCAACCGATATCGACACCCGCCTTGTCGAGTCCAAAACCAGACAACAAAGAAGCGTCCGTCTTCCACAACATAATAAAGAGGACGTCTTTGTCCTTGTCGAGATCATGTAGCCGGGAAACGCCGTTGTTTCCCTTCACCATAGAAGGCGGTCGTTCTACTCACCCATCACGTAGCCGCTCCGATGGTAGGACAATGAGTAGCAGGTACGGTCAAGGGCGGAAAGCGGGGAAATGCGCAATAAACGGCGCCCGTGCCAGGAAAATCCTGGCACGGGTGAACCTCACGGCTATATAGTGGTGGTCTCTCTATTGTTGTATGTTCGGCGAAACCCGGCGAAGCCTGTCCTCCTTCGCCAAGGCGTCGGAGGACACCCACAGCGCATTTATCCGCAGCTTCAAGTCAATACTCAAGCCTGACCCTGATGACCCTTGTCGAGCCCTGCATCAATTCGCTATCATCACTCAATGTCACCATCCTTGGCTTGGCCTTTCTTGCGTAGGGTATGATCTCTGACGGGCAAGAACTACTGGAAATCATATTGTCGAGTATGCCGGAGGCTTCGACATACCCGCATAGGGCGGCATGACCCAAGCCGTGGACTGCGCCTTCAATACACGCTACATGGCCTAGCTTTGCGATGCGTTGAAGCACATCAAGGATGGCCGCTTGCATTGGTGCTTCGTCCGCAGCCAAGAGCGATCCAATATCCCAAAACATGAAACAGACGGAATTCAATGGATTCCCAGCTGGTTTCCCAGTGCGTCTTCCATGCAAAAGCTCAGGAGAACAACGAGTGACAAACAGATCGCGGTAGAGAGCATAGACGGCTTCCACACCTACAAGTCGTCGTTCGAGTGGTGCGGCGTGGTCGATGAACGCATCCGTGTGCACCGAGCAGGCGTTAGAACTCAGAAACCAGAGACCCTGATTCACTTGACCATTGGAGTAGTCTTGGAGGAGTGCCGCAGAAGATCGAAACAACTGTATCAGATGGTCGATGCAAGTTGTAGGAGAGGGGGGGCGACAACGTTTTCATTCCAATACCAAGCCGGATCAGGCACAGGGTGGTCGAACACCCATCGCAGCCATGCGTCAAATTCCTGATGTGGTGATTCCATCTAGATGCTCATTGCCCAAGAGGCATTCCCCTAACACCGCACGCGGACGAGGCAAAACGGGCCCTTGTCTCCTATCCTTGTTTGACTTCTGGAATTCCAGAATTGCCTGAGAACGCCTGCGGAAAGGGCAAAAGCCAGACGATCACGAGAATCCCTCCCGAGCACATAACCGAGAGTTCAATCAACACCTGTCCAAAAGCCGAGACAACGTTGGGGTCACCAAAAGGCGCCGCCAAGCAGTAGTAACCAACAGTTGATGCCGTATAGATAGTCCGCCCCCATGTTTCCAGACGCCATAAACCTATCCAACCGATTATGACTCCAACAAAGGCAGCAAACATGCTCGCGTCCACGAACAGCATAGGTTGCCCTTGTTGCGAAGCTTGGTACTCCTGCAATGCTTGTGGCAAGTTCGAGAAGACAGGGTCTACCACACTGCCACCAACCCCGAGTATGGCCTCAGTGATGATAAGCGCGCGGAGAATACTATTAAGAGTTCCATGATCCTTGCCAATCGTCATATCAAACCGCCGCGCGCGGACGAGGTCTTGCAACAAAGACTCCCGGCCCCTTTATGGCGTCTTTGCTTGAATCCCAAGCTTGTAGTTAATGAACAGTGCGACCTCGGTTTCATTTAATTGCATAACAGAAACCGGGTTCTCAAGCCCATCGACTTCAACAGAACCGGAAATGCCAAGAGGCTTTTTAGTCTCAGCAATTGACTTGGCTATCGACTCAAGAATCTGAGTTCTATATTTGTCTGGGTCATTTAAGCCGAGAGTAGTATTGCCGAGAGTCACTTTCGTTCCATCCCCTAGCGGAATGGCACTGATAGTCTGGTACAGTCATTTGGTGACAGCAAACACGTTTGTGTCTTGCTTCAGTGCCCCAAGTAAATAGAGTTGTGCGGACGATCCACTGGACGAGTCGTAACCGCTGAAGGATTTCAGCGCCGATTGTTTGCGTGGGGAAAGCGACACAACACCTTGCTTAACCATTAGATCCGGGTGTTGATGGAGTTTGTCTGTTATAGACCGTAACGCCTTTTCAATTTCGTCGGCTCGTTTAACAGGGTCTTTCGAATCATTTTGAATCTGAATCGGCATCGCCACAAAGTCAGCTGGAACTTGCATTCTGACAGTTGGTGCGGTTGGGTTATAACCGACCGCGATCACAACAGACCAGCTGCCCGCGTATGCAAACGAAGCCAAAAGGATCGACAACACCCCAATAATGACTGCTCCCATCATTCCTCCAGTTTCTACGGTTAAGGTTTCTAGATTCCTCTTACATCACGCGAGATCCCCAGGTCACCGCGCGCGGACGAGGCGTCAAGAGCGTACGGCATATTAACCCCTGTCCCTAGGGAAGCCGGCGATACACCTCGCGTCGATGGCGGATATACTGCACGATGATGTGCAACGTGTCCGTATCCACCTCGTACACGATGCGGTAATCCCCTACTCGCAAGCGGTACAGACGCTCGGCCCCCTGCAACTTCGCCGATTGAGGCGGAAACAGATCGGACGGTAAGCGCTCGATCCGCGCGGTGATACGAGCAACGAAAGAGCGAGGGATCGACTGGAGGTCCTTTTCGACGGACGGTCTGTAGCTGAGACTATAGGAGGCCACGTTTGCGGAGCCGCTTCTTCATGTCGTCAGCAGTCACCGGTTTTTCATTGCGACGTTCCGCGACCACGACGAGATCGTGTAAGTCTTCCATGAGGCGCGAGTAGCGCTTCAGGGAGAGCACCACCCCGGTCCTCTTGCCTTGACGATTCGTCACATACCGCCCTCTGTGGGAAGTCGTTTTGGTTGATCGTTTCGCAAGCATGCTCATCTTATAACCCATCCCTTCGTGTCTTGTCGAGAAACGGCATCGACCACGCAGCAATCGGTACTTCGGAGGCGAAAGCGACGGACGCGCGCGGACGAGGAGAACATGGTTCCTTGTATCTGGCCTTTAGTAGCATGATGATATCGCTCATGATCAACCGGGGCCTGATAGACCGTCGGTTCCGTGGTCCGCACTAGACCGAGTGTCAGCGTGGGTCGTCAGGCCCGCTCACCTGTAAAACCCGAACAGTTGCGTGTGCTCTTGAGCCCACATTTCGCAAGGCTGGGTACGACAGGAGGCTGCTATGAATACGCCGGCAATCTGGCGGAGGCCATTCGGCAGAGCCCGGTGTGGCGTGAAAAAGACGAATTGTTGCGGAGCGTGCCTGGTGTGGGGCCCGTCTTGACCTCGACCCTGTTGGCGGGTCTCTCGGAACTCGGCACCTTGACGAACAAGCAGATCGCGCCCTCGTCGGCGTAGTACCACATCAACCGCGACGAATGTTTGGAGTCAGGCATGCGTATTGACTCCGTCTTGCGCCGTCATTTCGCACTCGAAGAACCCTTCCTATCAGACGCCACACGCCGGTTCGGTTGCGCCTCTCTTGTCCCACATGACCAGTAAGAACCCTCCATTGAGCTTCGATCTATTTAATTCCAGGATGGCCATGTTCGCTTCATGAAGCGCAGCCATCTCCACATACCCGAATTGAAGGGACCGTCCTCGTGGATCCTTCGCCACTTCAGCGGACAAGACGGTTTCATAGCGGATGAACAACTCTTTGAGCTGCTGATCAGTAAAAAAGGAAGGGATCCCATCGACAAAGACACGCGTATTCATCCGACTACCTCGATTTGCACGTAGCCGCCCCGATGGTAGGCCAACTAGTAGCAGGTGCGGCTCAGGGCGGATAGCGGGGAAATGCGCAATAAACGACGCCCGTGCCAGGAAAATCCTGGCACGGTGGAGCCCCACGGCTATACAGCCGGGGCCCTCTTTGTATCGTGTCTCCTTTGCGCGCGTTCGCGATGGCCCTCATGAATCATGCCGGTGAGCTCTCCGTTGGGAGGTCGGGTTCCGCAAGACCGTCCGAGCGCAAAAGCCCTCTGGCCAGCGCGTATCGGTGTAATGCTACGCGGGTCTGGAGCCCGAGCTTCTCCTGGACGCGAGTCCGATAGCTTTCCACGGACTTGACACTGACCCCAAGACGTTCCGCGATCTGTCGGTTGGTATACCCCTCAGCCACCATGATCAAGACCTCGCGCTCTCGCTTGCTGAGGGCACTGGCGCCGTCTTCACACGCATCAGCGCCTGAGAGATCGAACCCCAGCGACGCTTGGGCAAGGAGCTCCCGGCTGCATGAGCACACGTACTTTTTCCCGCCGGCCACGGCACGGATCGCCGCGAGGAGTTCCGTATCGGCCACCTTCTTCAACACATACCCAGCCGCACCGGAATCGAACGCGGCGCGTAGACATGCGAGATCCTCGTGCATCGACAGGACGAGCACCCGTGCGCCAGGAGATTGCTGTCGGATGAACGGGATTGCCTGCAGACCGCTGTGTTCCGGCATGGAGAGATCGAGAAGGAGGACATCCGGCTGTGTGGCAACCGTCTTAGTCACGACCTCATGTCCATCCCTGGCCTCGCCGACGACCCGCATGTCCCGCTGGGCATCGATGAGCGCACGGAGCCCGGCTCGAAGAACGGCGTGATCATCGGCGAGTACCACTCGAATAGTCATGGCGAAGTTCCAGGCACAAGAGGAAGTTCCACATGGATCGTGGTCCCGCGCGCCTTTGCAGACTCAACGGTGCAGACGCCGCCGGCGAGTTTGGCTCGCTCTTCCATGCCGTACAAGCCGAGACGGCCTTGCGGCGCCGCGGTCTGGCGGATGGTCTCCGGCTCAAAACCGACGCCGTTGTCTTCCACGACCAGTCGGACGGAAAAGGCAATCGGCTGGATGAGGATGCTCACGGTCGTCGCCCCGGCATGTTTGGCAATGTTGGTGAGGGCCTCTTGGACGATCCGATAGAGCGTGATTTCAATCGGAGACGGCAAGGAGCGTTCCGCCAAATTCCCACCCACATGCAGTTCCACTCGAATCCCATGGGCTTGGGCAAAGTCGGTGCAGAGACGTTGCAGCGCCGCCGCCAACCCCATCTCATCCAGCAAGGTCGGACGGAGACCCTGCACCAGGCGTTGCAGTTCATCCAGCGCGTGTGCCGTGACTTGGCGGAGCGTGCTCGCGCTCTGGTGCATGGCTTTCAGCGTCGCAACCTCCTCCATCGCGCGAAGACCCACCAACACAGACGCGAGGGCCTGTTCGGTCTCATCGTGGAGCTCACGCGCAATCCGCTGCCGCTCCTCTTCCTGGGCGCGTATCAGACGGTCGACCAGATGGGCGCGCATGTCCTCTGCACGCTTGCGCTCCGCAATGTCCCGGAAGGTGATGACCGCGCCGGTGAGGATCCCCCCCTCATACAGGGGAGATGAGGAGAACTCGGCAGGGAAGCAGCTCCCATCCCCTCTCCAAAGGACTTCATCGTCTGCGCGACAGACCTGTCCGGTCCGATACGCCCGATAGATAGAACAGGCCTCCGCCGGATAGGGCGAACCATCCCGCCGGGTGTGGTGAATCAACGTATGCATGGACTGGCCGATCAAGTCCTCAGCTCGGTATCCCAACAGACTGGCACCAGCGTTATTGATAAAGGTACACCGCCCCTCGAGATCCACCCCGTAGATCCCTTCACCGGTGGATTCCAACAACGCGATGTGCTGCGATCGAGCAGTCATGACCGTGTTGACCAGGAAAGCCGTATGGATCGCCAGCCCCGCATTCGCCGCTAATGTGCCGATCATCTGTACGTCCAGTTCGGTGAACTCACGACGCGGCCTGTGTTCCTTGATGAGATAGAGCCTTCCGAAGAGCCCATCGTGCACCTGAATTGCAGTCCCACAGAAGGCATGTGCGCGAAGACGGCCAGGAAACACGCTAGGCCGATCAGGTGACAGCGTGAGATCCCTGAGACGGAGCACATGGTGCCCCTGGTCCAGCTGACTGAGGAGTCCTCGCTCGATGAGCACGCCCTCGATCGCCTGCCTCCTTGCCTCATCCATGTTCACCCAAAAGGACTGGGTAGGAGGCTGCCCGTCCTTGTCGAACATCACCAGGGCCCCACACTCCGCTTCAGAGAGCTCCACGGCTGCGTCCAGAACCAGTTGCGCAAGAAAGCGTAGCGACCACCCTTTGTGCTGCAACGCCTTACTAACCGCATAGAGCTTCGCGATGCGTCGTTCCTGGGCTTCATATTGTTGCCGGGCCTTGTCGGCCCCGCTCGGATTTGGCATCTCGCGTTGCACGGATTTCACCCCTTCAGATCGCTACTCGGCCTATGACTCGCTCAAGAGCAGGCGGTATGGTCACTGCCCCAGCAAAAAATGCATAGCACATTCTGGCGGTCGCCCAGACGATCTGCGAATATCGGTGTGCATCAACCCCGTTCGAATTCCTTTGGCCATCGTGTTCCGCCTGATGCCTGCGGAAGAGAAACACGCACGCGGCCAAGAGGCTCAAGAGACGGGAGATCAGGCCGCGTTTGTGACTGATCTCTCTTTGTTGGTCGAGAGTCTCTTTGGCCCGCCTCCTCGCACCCGATGCATTTTCTCTCTCGAGTGATACGGCACGAGTCCTTCCAGCACCATAGGTAGTTTGTCGCAGGGCACATCTTCCATGATCTTGACGGCCAGTTTGGGGTCGGGACCTGAGCGGCCACCCACATAGACATCGACCGCATCGACCACTTTCCCATCGACCTTGGCTTTCTTGCCCAAGAGCCCGATATCCGCCACCAGATGATTGCCGCAGCCGGCCGGACAGCCGGACCAGTGCATGGTGATGGGCTTGAGTGAGCTGCCGAGCCGCGTTTCCAACTCCTGCGCCGTTTCCACCGCTCGGCTTTTGGTCTCAATCACGGCCAGGTTGCAATAGTCGCTGCCGACGCAACTCACCAGGCCCTTATAGAGCGGCGACGGGTTGTAGGCGAACTGCTTCAGCAACGGCTCTTGGTCGAGATCCCCGATCTTGCGATCGGACACATTCGGAATGATCAGGGCCTGCGCCGGAGAAATCCGAATCTCCCCCGTGCCATACGTCTCTGCCAACGCGGAGATCTTGGCCAGGTCGCCGTGCGTTATGCGGCCCACCAGGACCTTGAGTCCCACATAGTTCATCCCCGGCTGCTTTTGGCGATAGATACCAACATGGCTTTTCTCGAATGGTTTCCGTGCATCGACGCCGGCCGGCGACAGCGTCCGGCCCACTCGTGTTTCTACTTCTTCCCGGAAACGACTTTCGCCCCACTCGTCCAGTAAGAAGGCCAGCCTCGCCTGTGTGCGGTTCTCCCTCGATCCATGATCCCGAAAGATATGAATGATCGCGCGACTCACTGCCAAGGCTTCGCCCTCGGTCACAAAGATGTCGAGCGGGGTTGCGACCCGATACCCGCCGGAACCGAGCTTGCCGCCAGCCAATACGTTGTACCCGAAGCGTTTGCCGCGGCCATCATCGCGAGACGCCGGCACAAGGGCCAGGTCCTGGGTCTCCATGTGCACACAGTTGTCCGGACAGCCTGTCACCGCCACGTTGAACTTCCGTGGCAAATTGGAGTAGGCGCGGTTGCCGAGAATCTCTTCGGTCATCGCCCGTACGATCACGGTCGCATCCAGCACCTCATCGACACTGAGGCCGGCGACCGGACAGGTCATGACGCCTCGCACGTTGTCCATGCCGGTTTGGACAGAGGTCAGCCCCACCTCGTCCATTTTTTCGAACACGGCCGGCACGTCTTCGATCCGGATCTCCCGGAGTTGGATTTGCTGCCGCGTGGTGAGGTCCAAAATCCCGTTGCCATAGGTCCCGGCGATGTCCGCCAGGGCTCGCAGCTGATTCGAGCCGGTTTTACCGCCGGGAATCCGCACCCGGATCATGAAGAAGCCCGGCGTGGGATTCCGGAGAAACACCCCATACCATTTCAGGCGCTGGACATCGTCCTCCGGGATCGATTCCCATCCCGTCTTGGCGTAATGGGCAATCATCTCTTTCACCGCCAATCCGTCGCGTTCCAGCTTGATCGCCTCGATCTTATTCACAATCCTTTTCCCTTCCACACATCGGTTCCGGCCACGGAACGGCGCTGCGTCCCCCGCTCCGACCAGTGCATCTCAGAACGTCTTGTATTCGAGCCATTTGCCGTTCAGCGTGATTTTGCATCGCGCTTCGCCCTGACTCCCTGTCACCCTTTCCATGTCGAGGGTAAAGTCGATCGCGCTCATGATCCCGTCGCCGAACATTTCGTTGGACTGCTCGCGCAACGAATCGCCATAGACGCCGATGATCTCCAACAGTCGATATTTGAACGGGTCCGTGGCATTGGGAAAATCGGCCCGAACCGGAAACTGACTCAAGGCCGCCGTCAGTTGCGGATCCAGTTCGAGCAAATGTCCAACCTTCCTCGCCTCTTCCGGCGTGAATCGATGGTTGCCATTCAACGCTGCCGCCACGAAGGTTGGATTCTTGCCCACGGTCTTGGCTACTTCCGCAATCGTGATATTCTTCGCCATCCGCTTCGTCTTGATCGTCTTTCGAATCGTATCCTTCTCCATGTGTCTACTCCTGTGTGCTGTGACCCGTCGAGATTGACTGTCTCGCACTCTCTACTTCTCTTATGACTGAGCGGTCGCAGGCGATACGGACGGCACCACCGTACCGACCTGCTTCTTCCCCGCCCGATAGGGACTTACCATCCAATAAAGACCACCGACGAACAGCCCGCCACCCACGATGTTACCCAGCACGACGAAGAGCTGGTTGTACCAGAACCCCGGCCAGCTCACGGCTGCCTCATGAGGAAGGAACAGGGCCATGCCGAGAAGCGATTGATTGGCAATACTATGTTCGAATCCGGTGCCGATGAAGGCAAACAGGCACCAGAAAATCAGCAGAATTTTCGCTGTATCGTTCGTGGTGCGTCCCGCGGTCCATACAGCCAGGCAGATCAGCCAATTGCAGAGAAGCCCCCTCACGAACAATTCCCACGCCGGCAAGGACATCTTCACCGCTGCAACCTTGCCGAGAAACTCCGCAGTCGGCCCCTTCGAAAACACTCCGGATTCCACCACGAGCCACGCCAGCGCCAGCGAGCCAACCAGGTTCCCGACCCACGACCAAAAGTTGAATTGCGCGACCTGCCCCCACGTGACGCTCCGGGAAAGACCGCCGATCGCTCCCACCAGGTTGTTGCCCGTAAACAATTCCGAGCCGGCGAAGATGACCAGCGTCAATGCAATCCCGAAAGAAGCTCCCATGATGAGTTTGACCATCGGCGATCCGGCCGCCATCAAGGGGCCGCCCAGGCTGAATATCAGCGCGATGCCGAAGCCGAGGTAGACTCCTGCCGTGGCTGATAGCAGCAGATACCCGCCGAGCGAGGTATCCATGAACCGACATTTACTTTTCGCGAGGCCTGCGATCCGCTCATGATCCGCTTCGTGCATGGCGCCCTCCTTGACGATGATTCGATGATGAGCCATTAAATAAAAAACAAAAACGCCCTCACTCTGTCGCCAGAATGAGGACGTCGTTGTCCTACCTGGAGGTGGCAAAGCCACCTCGCTCCAAGACCCCATCGTCTCGGACTTCGTCACCAAACAGAACGGCGTCCGCCACTCTTTCCAGAATGACGGACGCCGTTGTCCGTGTGCCTATATCGAGAGCGTTACCAGGGCGCCGTTGCCTCGACTCCGCTCATACTGGAGAGATGTATCATGCCTCCCCACACAGCGTCAACCTATACTTCAGAAGGGCCCACACTCTCTACACATCGTAATACAGGAAGAACTCAAACGGATGTGGCCGCAACCGCATGGTATCGACTTCCTTGGTACGTTTGTAGCCGATCCAGGACTCGATCAGGTCCTCACTGAACACGCCGCCCTTGAGCAGGAACTTGTGATCCTTTTCGAGGTTGTTCAACGCTTCATCCAGGCTACCCGGCATCGTCCGGATCTTCGCCGCTTCCTTCGCTTCGAGATCGTACAGATCTTTCTCAGCCGGCTCACCGGGGTTGATCTTGTTCTCAATCCCGTCCAAACCCGCCATGAGCATGGCGGAAAAGGCGAGGTAGGGATTTGCGGCAGGATCCGGAAAACGCACCTCGATCCGCTTCGCCTTCGGACTCGGCGAGTACATCGGAATCCGGATGCCCGCAGACCGATTCCGGCTGGAATAGGCCAACAATACCGGCGCTTCAAACCCCGGCGTGAGGCGCTTGTACGAGTTCGTGGTGGGATTGGTAAAGGCGGCCAACGCCGGAGCATGCTTCAGAATGCCGCCGATGTAGTGCAGGCACATCTGTGACACGCCCGCATATTCTTTCCCGGCGAACAGCGGCTTGCCATCCTTCCAGATACTCTGATGGCTATGCATGCCGGACCCGTTATCGCCAAAAATCGGCTTCGGCATGAACGTCGCCGTCTTGCCGTGTCGGCGGGCCACGTTCTTGACGATATACTTGTACATCATCATTTTGTCTGCCGTCCTGACCAGCGAATCGAAACGAATATCGATTTCCGCCTGGCCGGCCGTGGCGACTTCATGATGATGCTTTTCAATCGTGATTCCGACCTTCTCCATCTCCAGAATCATCTCGCTGCGGATATCCATTTGCGTATCGGTCGGCGCGACCGGAAAATAGCCTTCCTTGTGGCGGATCTTTCCGCCCAGGTTGTGGCCTTCCTGCCCCATGTTCCACGCGCCTTCCTCGGAGTCGATGAAGTAGTACCCGCTATGGCCCGTCTGATCGTAACGGGCTTGATCGAAAATGAAGAACTCAGCCTCTGGCCCCCAATAGGAGGTATCGCCGATCTTCGTGCTCTGAAGATATTTCTCCGCCTTCTGCGCCACATACCGCGGATCACGATCATAGGTCTCGCGCGTAATCGGATCCACGACGTTGCCGACGAGGCTCAGCGTAGGGACCGCACAAAAGGGATCGAGACAGGCCGTCGACGGATCCGGCACGACTAACATGTCACTGTTATTGATGGCTTTCCAGCCGCGAATGGAAGACCCGTCAAGTCCGGACCCGTCCTTGAAGAGGTCTTCCGTCAATTCATTCGTAGGAATGCTGAAATGCTGCCATGTGCCGATGAGATCTACGAACTTCAAGTCGACGATCTGGACTTTGTTCTTCTTCGCATACTCCAATACCTCGCGTACGTTCATCCCCCCTCCTCCTTTCAAATCACCTCGATGAGACTGCCAGCCGCTGCTAGGCCGCTTTCGCCCCGAGAAAATTCTCGATGGCCGTTTCGACTCCCTTTCTCAACCGTTCCAATTGCCCATGATCGTCCAGTTTTTTCCCGTGCTGATCGGCGACATAGAACACGTCGGCGACCTGGTCCAGCCGCGTGGAGATGCGGGCGGCATGGATCGACAGCCCGAGCTGGAAGATCGTGTTCGTGATCACGTACAGCAGGCCCTGGCGGTCGTCGGCAAACACATCGATGATCGTATAGGCATCCGACGTTTCATTGTCGATTCGCACCTCCGTCGCTTCACGTGCTTTCGGCAGCGAGCGCGTGAGCTTCAACCGCGCACCCCGGCGCAACACATCGTCGACATGTTCCCACGCCTTGAGCACCGATGCGATCCGATCTCCCACCGTGCGCAGCCGATCAGCCGGAGGCGGGCCCTGATAGTCAGGGTCCATCACCTGGAACGTATCGAGCACGATCCCGTCAGCTCTGGTGAGAATTTGCGCATCGAGGATCTGAATCCCGCTGCCAGCCATGACGCCGGCGATCTTTGAGAAAATGCCCGGCGTCACGTCATTATGGGTCACGACGGTATATTCGCACGTCCCGAGCTCACCGTTGAACTCCGCCGTCACCAGCACCTCACCGACATGCAATCGCCGCACGGCCGCCAACTGCGCCGCAATACGGGACGGCGGCGTGCCATAGACATAGCGCTCGGGAAATTGGCGAAGCTGGCTCTCAACCCAGGCCAACGTCTCACCAGCCTGCCCGGCCAGCAATGGATGGCGGCTGACCTCTTCGGCGACCAGGCGGACTCGTTCGGGTGCGCCGACTCCGGTCCGTTCCCCGGACACCTCAGACATCGTGAGCTGATAGAGTTCGATCAGGAGCGACTCTTTCCACTTGGTCAAGACACCGGGACCGACTGCGGCGATATCGGCTGCGGTAAGCACCAACAGCTTCTTCAGCACTTCCGGGGTCCCTACTTCGCGGGCAAAGGGCAGCACGACCTTCACGTCGTTCGGGTCCCGTCGAAAAGCCGTATGCGCCATCAATAAGTGACGATGCACGAGGAATGAGAGCGTCCTCCTATCCTGTTCATCGAACCCGAGGCGGACCGCGACCTCTTCAGCCAGGCGCTTGCCCACCTCGCTGTGGTCTTCCTCCCGGCCCTTTCCCAAATCGTGGAGCAGCACCGCAAGGTGCAGGATATCTTTTCGCTTAATGCTGCGATAGATATCCCCCATGGCCCCCTGATCCTGCGCAAGGGCTTCCGCCTGCGTCACGGCGAGCAAACTATGCTCATCGACGGTGTATTTATGGTACTGATTGAATTGCATCAGGCCACGGACCGGTCCCATGGCGGGAACCAATTTCTCAAGCACGGAGGCCCGATGCATGGCCTCCAATGTCTTGGCAGTGCCCGGTCCCGCGAGAATGGCGAGAAACGTGCGACTGACCTCGGGCGTCCGGTACGCCTCCGCTGAGACCGTATCCACATGACGGTGGATATCTTCGAGCAATGGCGGCACGATGGTGAGATTCTGCGACCGCGCCAAATCGAACAGCCGAAGGAGCAGCGCCGGGCTTTCCAGCACCTTCGCACGATGTTCGTCCGCGACCGTCAGGACCGCGCCCCGGACGACAAAGTATTCATCGACGCGGGGCGCCGGGAAGAACCGCGTGACCCGTTGCCAAAACGGCACGCTCCGACAGCGCTCGACAAATCGCATGCAGCGTTCATGCAGCCCCATCGTGTGCTGATAATACTGTTGCATGAATTGCTCGACGGCCAATAAGTGCGGCTGGTCCTGAAATCCGAAATGTTGGGCCAGCCAGATCTGCTCGTCAAACGATAGAATTTCCTGGGCCGTGTCTGCATGCACATGGAGGAGTGCCCGTACCCGCCATAAGAACTCCCGCGCCTCTGTCAGGGCCATCCAATCGACCCTTGAGAGAATCCCGCGATCGGAGAGCTCGCGTATCGTCGGCGCCTGATAGCGAGCCATGCCCGCCCACTGCAGCAGATGCAAGTCGCGAAGACCGCCTTGGCTTTTCTTCACGTTCGGTTCAAGCAAATACACCGTCTCGCCGAACTTGAGATATTCGCGCCGCCGCTCTTCAAGCTTTTGATCCAGGTATGTGTCCGTGCTCTTGACCACGACCTTCCGCATGTACCGGCCGTGAAACTGCTCAAACAACTCAGGGCTGCCCGCAAGAAACCGGGACTCCATCATCGACGTTTTGACCGTGGCATCGGTCTGAGCCAACTCGATGCAGTCGTGAATCGTCCGCACGCTATGTCCGACCTGAAACCCGCAGTCCCACAAGGGATGCAAGACGGAACGCACAAGCGCTTCGACGTGCGGTTTTGCCTCGGAACGATACAGAACCATGAGATCGATATCCGAATGGGGGGCCTGTTCACGGCGGCCGTACCCTCCCAAGGCCACCAGACAGCACTGGTGGAGGCCGGCCGAAGCGACCGCTTCTCCCCCTTGCCGTACGGCATTGCGATATCGCCCGACGATCAGACCGTCCACCAGTTCCGTCATCGCCGCCATCGTCTCTGCACCGGTGGCGCCCTCCATTACCCGCTGGCCGATGATTCGACGCTGCTCGGCGAGGAACGTCCCGACCGGCGACGCATCGACCGTGGACGAAGACGAACTGGATGGATCGTGTCCTGCTCCCATGGTCACAGAGCCGTCTCCCCGGTTTCACCCGTACGAATACGAACCGCGGCACTCAGATCGCGCACGAAGATCTTGCCGTCCCCGATACTGCCGGTCTTGGCCGCCCGGGAAATCGTCTCGATCACGCGGGGCACCTGTGCGTCCGTCACAGCCACCTCGATTTTCACTTTCGGTACGAATTCGATCGTATATTCCTGCCCGCGATACGTTTCCTTATGGCCCTTCTGGCGACCGAACCCTTTGACTTCCGTGACCGTCATCCCCTGCACGCCCATCTCCAATAATGCATCCTTGACTTCATCCAACTTGAACGGCTTGACGATGGCTTCAATCATCTTCATATCGCTGCCTCCTTACCTGGCTGACCCGAGGACGTTGATCATACGTCGTCGCCGGGGTCGCCGGCATGATCACTCGGTCAATTATGTGATGGTCCGTTTATGAATAGGCCCGCTCGTTGTGCTGGCTGAGATCCAATCCTGTCGATTCGTCTTCTGGGGAAACTCGCAACCCCACCATCGCGTGGACGACCCTCAGAATGATCCAGGTGCCGATCAGAGAAAACAACGCCACCGCACACACCATGATGGCTTGAATCTCCAACTGCCCCGCATTCCCGAAGAAGAACCCGTCAGCCCCCGCACTGTTGATTGCCTTGGACGCAAACAACCCCGTCGCAAGAACGCCGAACACCCCGCCCACACCGTGAATTCCCACGACGTCAAGCGAGTCATCATAGCCCATCCTCCCCTTCCAAACAACGGCGAAATAGCACAGAATCCCAGCAAATCCACCAATTACGATCGCGGAGAACGGTCCGATGAAACCGGATGCCGGGGTCACGGTGGCCAATCCGGCTACTGCACCACTGGCCACACCGAGTACGGTGGGCTTCCCGCGATGCAGCCACTCCACCCCCATCCACACCAACGCTCCGGTCGACGCGGCCGCATGAGTCGCCAAGAAGGCACTCCCTGCCACTCCATTCGCACCCAAGGCACTCCCCGCGTTGAACCCGAACCAGCCGAACCAGAGCAGGCCGGTCCCCAACAACGTGAAAGGGAGATTATGGGGTGCCATGTAATCGCTTCCATGACCCCTGCGCTTCCCCATCACGATGGCGCACATCAGGGCACTCGCTCCGGAACTGATATGCACCACCGCGCCTCCCGCAAAGTCTAACGCCCCCATCTTCCCCAACCATCCACCACCCCAGATCCAGTGGGCCAATGGAGCATAAATCAACAGGGACCAGAAGGCTGCAAACAGCAGCAGCGCGGAAAATCGCATGCGCTCTGCCACGGCTCCCGTAATCAAGGCCGGCGTAATGGCGGCAAACATGAGCTGGAATAACATGAAGACTTGGTGAGGAATCGTCGGGCCGTAGATCGGATGCGGCTCACTCCCCACCCCGCTGAGCCCAACCCACTCAAGGCCTCCAATGAAGCCTCCCTTATCAGGACCGAAGGCCAGGCTGTATCCGACAAGCATCCAGAGCAGACTGACCAGACAAAGCACGATAACGCTTTGCATGATGGTCCCCAGAATATTCTTGCTTCGAACAAGCCCGCCATAGAACAGCGCCAGCCCCGGCATCGTCATGGCCAGGACGAGCGCCGAGGACGTGAGGACCCATGCGGTGTCCCCTGTATCGATCTTGAGGACGGGAACGACGACGACGTCGACCACTTGCGCCGACGTGCCCGCTGTGTCCTGGGCCGCAACCGACCCTGTGAAGACCGCCAAGGCCTCTACCATCACAACCGCGATGGTCAGGGCCACGACACTGAGCGTCCCTTGGCGCTTCCACTTGCGATTGCAGTCTTGTTCCGGATCAATCACCATCCCCCTCCTCATCTTTGTCACCCCTGCCTTACGAATAGGCCCGTTCCTCATGTTGACTGAGATCCAAGCCCATGCGCTCTTCTTCGTCACTTACACGCAGACCCATCAGTCCATCGACCAGCTTCAGAATCAGGAAGGTCCCTACAAAGGCGAACACCACGGACACCAAGACCGCCATAGCTTGAATCCCGAGCTGCGCTGGATTGCCATAGAACAGCCCGTCTGCCCCTGCGGCATTGATCGCCTTCGACGCGAAGAGACCGGTTGCCAGCGCGCCCCAAATGCCTCCGATTCCGTGAATGCCGACCACATCGAGGGCGTCATCATAGCCCAAGCGGGACTTCCACAGCACCGCCAGATAGCAAAACACTCCCGCTCCAAGACCGATCATGATCGACGCCATCGGGCCGACAAATCCCGACGCAGGCGTGATGGCAACCAATCCCGCCACCGCACCGCTCGCCGCGCCCAAGACCGTCGGTTTGCCTCGATACATCCACTCCACGACCATCCAGGCCAACGCGGCAGTGGCTGTCGCCGTATTGGTGACGACAAAGGCGCTGGTCGCCAGCGCCCCGGAGGCAACAGCGCTGCCGGCGTTGAACCCAAACCATCCAAACCAGAGCATGGACGCGCCTAACACGGTCATGGGCAAATTGTGCGGGGACATATTCTCTTTGCCATAGCCCAACCGCTTTCTCAACACGATGGCGCAGGCCAACGCCGAGAAACCGGAACTGATATGGACGACCGTCCCGCCGGCGAAATCCAACGCCCCGAAGTTTCTAACCCATCCCCCGACCGCCCAGACCCAATGGGCCAGCGGATCGTAGATGAGGGTCGCCCACAACAGCGTGAACACGAGAAAACTGCTGAACTTCATCCGTTCGGCAAATGCACCGGTGATCAGCGCCGGCGTGATCACCGCGAACATCATTTGAAATATCATGAAGGCTTGATGGGGAACGGTCGCGGCATAATCGGCATTGGGCTCCAACCCAACCCCGTTAAGCCCGAACCATTCAAGCCCGCCGATCAGATGGCTTTTGTCCGGTCCAAAGGCCAGACTGTAGCCCCACAAAACCCATTGGAGACTGATCAGACAGAGGATAATGAAACTCTGCATGATCGTTCCCAGCGCATTTTTTGACCGGACCATGCCTCCGTAAAACAGCGCAAGACCCGGCGCGGTCATGGCCAAGACCAAGGCCGTCGAGATCAAGACCCAGGCCGTATCGCCGGTATCGATTTTCGGTGGAGCCGGTGCGGCAACCGGAGTTGCCGCTTGGCCAAGAGGCGCCGTCACCGCTGGAGACGGGACTCCCGCCTCTTGGGCATACAGACCCGTCGTCCCTACCAAAATGGCACAGACTAGGACGGGAAGAAACGCTGTCACGATACGTACAGATCGGTTCATGCTGAGCTCCTTTCTTCCCTGCTTAAAACAAGTAGACGACTTGGAACGACAGGGTTTCTTGATTGTTCGCCGGCCGACTCCCATAGAGAAAGACGTTCTTATCGGACTTGTCGTATCGGAATTCTGTCCGCGTGATCAGCGAGGGGAAGGGCTTGTACTGCAGCGTAAACGTATTCTCCCAGAGGGTCTGAGCAATGCCGCCGACTCCCGCGGCACCCCCTAGGGGGGAGCCCACACAGGTATTGGCGCCACCCGCGAAATTCACGCCGCCGGTACAGGTCCGAGCACCGCCCGCATCCTCGAAGATCTCGCCCCGGAATCTGGCGCTCCATTGCTCGGTGAAATCATGGATCAGGTAGCCTCCCACACCATTCCAGCGGGCATTGTGGGATGTGCTGACCGTACTTGCGTTCCCTTCATTCGCGTAATAGGGTTCCAGGATGATCGTGTCCTTGTCGGTGGCCTTGAACGTGATAATCGACCCAGCCACGGTCCGTTTGGCCGTGGGATCGGCGCCCGTGACGGCGGGCGCAGCCCCTTGGCTGTTGGATTGTTCTGCCCCATAGGACCCGTAAAAACTCACCCCGAACCGCTCGTGCGGCGTCAGGGCCAGGAGCCACTCGAACGATTTGCTCTTGTTGTTGTCATCCACGTTGTCCCAGCCGTTGATCACGCCGATCGACGCGGTCACGATCGGATTGAACGTATAGGTGAAGCGGACCCCGGTCGTCGTGAACGCCTGCCCCAACCCGAACATGAAACTGCGGGAGAAGTTCGGGTTTTCGAAACTGTTGATCACCTCATACCCGATCAGCGTATTGATCTTCCCCGCTTGAATTTTCAGACCGTTGCCGACCGGGACGATGTACTCCGCAAAGAGCTCTTGGAAATCCAGCTCGTTGTTGCTCGTGCCCGGTTGGAAATTCGTGCGAGCCCGCGTGACCCGGGCATCGAGCCCCACATTCAGCCGCGCGCGAAAGCCCGCCCGCTCCATGCCGCTGCCGCCCGCATCAGCCGGCCGTTCCAGCATGAGCTGTGCCAAGTGCGGCATGAATCCGTTCGCGTCGGTGTCGAAGATGTGCAGCTGATTGAGGTTGGTGTTGGGATTGTTGAAATTCTGGGTATAGGCAACATCCAGGAATCCCGAGGCCTTGAACCCCAAGGTCTTCCAGAGCCCGGGCGCGTCCGTTTTTTTCTCCAGCGCCTCCAACCGCTCCTGCACGGTGGCCGTTGAGGCCGGAGCCGGTGCAGGCTCTTGGCCGAACACCGCATGCCCGCCACCGAGCGTCCACAGCGCACACAAGCCGATCCACATGAGACCGCGTCCTGACATAATGACGTCCTCCCTCGTCCGATTGGTGATGTCGTTGCTCTCTCGCCTTGCCGCGCTCACCTCGACGACGTTGTCACCACGCACGCCATTGTGCGCAATCTCCAGCCCCTTCCCATCCACTCGCCTTGCACGTGCACATCGATTCCCACCAGCTCACATTGCCTCTCGCTTTTCAGCTTTTCTGACGATGTGGCTCCTATGCACCATCGTGATTCAGCCTGTTCGAATGCGGTCAAAAAAAACGTCCTCTAGCCCGTGGGGGCTGGAGGACGCCATTGTCCTTGCCGTACTATCTTTAGGCCGAAGGGAAACGCCGTTGTTCCCCTGTCCGATGGGCACCCTTGTAGCATGCCCCAGGAAAATCTGTCAACGCTCTCGCACTCTGATTTCGAGTCTTCATCTACCGGCCGTCAACCTCACTCTGGCCTGGCGATGACCTATCGTCTATGCTAGATTCGCTCCCATCTATGGCTCTCCTTCTCCGCTCACAACATTCGGCAGGAAAGCGGTCTCACACACATTTGTTTATTCTGGCCCTGCTCTATGTAGTCTGCACCGCCTGTAGCACGACCGCCCCGAACGGGAACATCCTCTCTGAAGATCCTCGCGGAACCGTGTCACTTCAAGCGATTATCGATCGTTCGATTCAGGCCAGTCATCCGATAAAACTCGACCCAGCCCTCATCGCCCGCATCTTGAGCGGTATGCGAATCCAGGAACGCGAGCGAGCCCTCCAAGAGATGCTGGCAGGGTCGTCTTCCTCTGTCCCGGTCTTTTCGACAGAAGACGTCCAATTCCTGGCTCCCCGGATCGCGAAAGCCCTGACGACCGCTTCAACGGGAGAGGCCGTCGCATTTCGTGTGACAAGTCCACCCCAAAACGCTGGACGCCTGGAGCGCTCCGTCACGGAAACCACAGCCGGTTCGCTCTACGCCTACGGCCTGTCACTGTATGTGACACTCTCTCAATATCGCTATGCGCCGGCCCGGACAAACACGGATGATCTCGCCCACCGTCGTCTACCCGATCCTTCAGGCCTCTCGAACCGGACATTGATGTTCACTCCGAGCGCCGCCCAGCGGTCCGATAATTTTTACCGTCCGACGGGGGGAGCGTCGACCGACAGATTTCTCGCCATCGATTATCAGTTGCTGCAACAAGCATCGCCGGCAGCGGCACTCACTGAGCAGGCGGCCCCTCCGACGGAACGCGTGATCGCGCCGATTCGTGAGTTCCCAACAGGGACCAGTGCATCCGAAGCCCCGTCTCGTACCGCAGAGACTCTGGCTCAGCGCGATGCGGAAATCCACACACTGAAAAATCTCGTCATCAAGAAAGATTTGGAGTTGGAAACCCTCAGGACGGAACTGCAATCCGTTCGAAAACAACTCGACGGTCAAACCACCAGGCAAGACAACCAGAAGCGGAAAACCCTACCGCCTTCGAGGCCGCAGCAGACAACCCCGTAACGATCACATCTGACATTCAAAGGCCCCCACATCCATGGCCTAAACATTCTCCCGTAGTATGTTCAAAAGGCCCGTTCAGCAAGGCCGTAGCGAGTGAGGCAGGCTGAGGTCGAGGTCAAGGTTGAGCAAAGACCTGCCGTTCTTCGTCTCAGCCTTGGCCTCAGCCTTAACCAGTATCCTGCTAACAATTTCGATAGCCGTTCGTGATCGGCATCCGTCGATCCTTACCCAAGGCCCGATGCGTAATCTTGATGCCGATCGGCGCCTGCCGGCGCTTGTACTCGCTGCCATCCACCATCGTGATCACGCGTGCCACCGTGGCTCGGTCATACCCCGATTCGACGATCTCTTCGAGAGACCGGTCTTCTTCCACATAGGCCTGGAGAATGGGATCGAGTATCTCATAGGGGGGCAGCGAGTCTTCATCTTTTTGGTCAGGCCTCAGCTCAGCAGTCGGCGCTCGATCTAATGTCCGCTTGGGAATCACCGGGGTTGCGCCACGGAGATTGCGTAGCCGCGCCAGGTCATACACCATCGTCTTGGGTACGTCTTTGATCACGGCAAAGCCGCCGGCCATATCGCCGTACAATGTGGCATACCCAACGCTCATCTCGCTCTTGTTGCCCGTAGTAAGCACCAGATGGCCGAACTTATTGGAGAAGGCCATGAGGAGATTGCCCCGGATACGGGCTTGGAGATTCTCTTCCGTCGTATCAGGCGCATGACCCTCAAACGTCTCCGCGAGCGCGTGCCGGTACGTGTCGAACATTGTCGTGATGGGAATTGTCCGGACGGAGATCGCGAGCCGTTTCCCCAATTCCGCGACATCGTCGTGACTGTCTTGCGACGTGTAGGGCGACGGCATAAACAGACCCCACACGTTATCGGCGCCGAGGGCATCGACAGCGAGCACCGCAGTCAACGCCGAGTCCACCCCACCGCTCAATCCAATCACGGCACGCGTAAACCCGTTTTTCTTCACATAGTCCCGCACCCCCAACGTGAGGGCCCGATACACTTCCTCCAACGGGTCCAGGACCGTTGCCACATCGGGAACCACCCGGACCCGAGTTCGTAGGACAGATGGAAGCGGCGCAATGCAGACCTCCACCGCTGAGGCAACCCGTCGCGGTAAGAGTTTTTTCCGGCCCTCGGTTCGTCTCGCCCGCGCGACGGCCTCCATGTTGAGGTCGGCGACGATCAGAGCTTCCTCGAAGGCTTTTCCTCGCGCGACGACCTCACCCGTATGATCGAAAATCACGCTATTCCCATCGAAAACCAATTCATCCTGACCACCGACCGTGTTGGTATAGGTGAGCACCACTCCGTTTTCCCTCGCACGGGTCGCCAACATCTGCTCGCGCACCCGGCTCTTGCCCAGATGAAACGGCGACGCATTGATATTCACGATCACTTCGGCACCCGCTGCCGCCTGGAAACGTGTCGGACCTTCCGGCAACCAAACATCCTCACAAATGTTGATTCCGACCACCGTGTCGTGCAGACGAATGAGCGGAAGCCGCCTGCCTGGATGAAAATAGCGGTTCTCGTCGAAGACCCCATAGTTCGGCAAGTACCACTTGCAATAGGTCGTAATGAGCTTCTGATCTACGATGACCGCAGCCGCATTGTAGAGTTCGTGCGCGCCAGCCGGCACGACCGGTGAGCGAGCCGGTTTCGGATCTATTCCATCATTCTGGCTGACATAGCCCATCACCACGGCAAGGCCCCGACAGTGGCGGACTATTTCCTGGAGCGCGCGGCAGTTGTCCGCGACAAAACGCGGCTTCAATAAGAGGTCTTCGGGCGGATAGCCGGTGATCGCCAACTCGGGAAAAGCGATCAAGTCGGCCTTTGCTTTCTTCGCCTCGCGCAGCCATGCCGTGATCCGACGGACGTTCCCATCCAGATCCCCGACCGTCGGATTCATCTGCACCATGGCGATTCGAAACGTACGCATAGGGGTTACACTATCTAGAATCCAGTGGTGGAGACGATGGAGTCTTCACCACTGCCGAAAGGATAGCATCCAGCTGAAGGGGTATCAAACGGCTTCTAGCCGAGAAACCTGTCGACTCAATATCGCCGCAAGTTCGGGACCGGAAGATCCCAAAGTTCTTCCCGAACCGCCACCCAGATCGCCTCCAACGTCACCGTAAGGTCTGGAGCCGAACGTGCGACGAGTTTGACCGCCAAACCTGGAGCTGCCAGGCTTGAAACCGCCCCCAGCACCAGGCCAGGACGCTGATCCAGAATAGCAGCCAGTACGACATCGAGACGTTTCCAGATATCGGCGGCGACCGCATCGCCGATGACAAAGAACGATGCCACATAGTCCCAGCTCCCGGCGAGGCCTACCGATTCAGGCAATCGGCCAGGCACCACGCGATACCGTTCGACGACCGCACCACCGAGAGGCGTTCGGATACGGATCTCGTTTTCGATACCAGCGAACGCCCAGCGCTCCCGCATGGCCACCCGACCGGAAGCTATGGCATCCCATAGTATGGCGGTCGCGCCAGATGCAAGATCCACATGGATCGATTGGCGAAAGCGAGACCCGGCAAAAGGAATCGTGACCTCGGGCAACCATTCCAGGCGAGCCGCAGGACCTACAGAAAGACACACCTCTTGCACGGCCGGCTCAGACAGACTCCGATAGACACGAGTGGCTGACGGACTGGTCATCAGCACATGCGTCCCGGCATGCAGCTGCGCCTCTACCGACACATGGTCCCCGGCAACCAATCCTCCGGACGGATTCACGAGCCAGACATACGCACACCCGCTGTCGTCGAGATATGAAGGAGGGAGATGGTGCCAGGGGCTTGTACAGGACGAGCGCGTGAGTATCGTGCGCCGACCCTCGCGCTCGAACTCATAGAACAGCCTCCCTCGCCGGCCAACCGTTTCAAGGACCGGGGAACTGCCCACCGGGAGGATCACAGGAGGCCTTTCTTCAACGGCGATCCGTACGCTGCGGCAAGAGCTGCTCAACCCACGTGACAACCTGGGCTAGCCCCTGCCCGGTCTTCAGATTGGTGAAGAGATATGGCAAGTCGCCCCGCATCCGCTTGCTGTCCCGATCCATGACGGAGAGATCCGCTCCGACGTGCAAAGCCAAATCGATCTTATTGATCACGAGCAGATCGGAGCGAGTAATCCCCGGACCGCCTTTACGAGGGATCTTGTCGCCTGCCGCGACGTCGATCACGTAGATAACCTGGTCCACAAGTTCAGGGCTGAACGTCGCGGCCAAGTTGTCGCCGCCGCTTTCGACGAACATCAGCTCAGCGTCGGGATGGCGCTTGAGCAAATCGTCCAGCGCCTCCTGATTGTGGGATGCATCTTCGCGTATCGCTGTGTGCGGACAGCCACCGGTTTCGACCCCCAGAATCCTATCTTGCGGGAGCACTCCACGCTTCGTCAGAAACTCCGCATCTTCTTTGGTAAAGATATCGTTCGTCACGACCGCCAGGCTGTACCGATCCCGGAGTGTCCGGCACAGCGCCTCAACCAACGCGGTTTTCCCGGAGCCCACTGGTCCGCCAACCCCGATGACCGGAATATGACGCGCCCGTGCCGCCGTCATGCGCCCTGTGCCACAAAGATGTTCATCGGGTCGATGCATAAACACCCAAAGCGCGTATGGCTGATAGAAAAAGCGGAAACTATCAGTGATACGCCCTCGTTCGTACCATACGCTATACGCCATCGGCTATCAGCTCTTAAGATCGGAAGAGTCTCAATTCCAGCCGACTGTGTCGCATCGCATAGATATCCTGAATCGGCGACCAGGATGACAATTCCCGTTGAAGTGCCGCACGATGACTGGCCTGTTGGATCACCGGCATCCAGCCGTCCAGTAAGCGTTGTCCCTCTCGTTGGCCAAGCGGCATCAATTTCATCGCAGCTGCGACGAAACCTGTCGCTGTGTGGTAAAGGAGCGCGGCAATCGTGTCTTCCTTCGACCATCCGGCGGCTGCCAGCGTGAGGCCTAGGCTCACGGCCATATGCCCGGGAGTATTCCCGGCCTCAACCACGGCCAGGAAATCTTCGAGCAATGGATGTCTAACATTCTGGTCCGCTGCCAACCGTATCACCTGACGTCCCATCTGCCGGCTGGCTATCCGTGATTCACGGCCCAGCTTCATTTCCTCCAGTTCTCGATCAACTTTCAATGCCATATCCAGGATGCCGGACCCAAACGAATCGTGCGCCAACCCTGCTCCCACTGCCTCTCGGTCCCCCATCCCGGTCGTGAGCGACTCGATGACATAATGCGACAGCTCTTCCGCATTCCGAATCGCACTACCCTGCACCGCCGCCTCAAGTCCTGAGGAGAATGCAAACCCGCCTGACGGGAAGAAGCTATCGACGAACCGAAGACCTTTCAAAAGAGACGAAGTGTCCACAGAATTCTCCCTCGGATACCTTCTTCTCGGATGCTCAAAAAGGTTAACCAACTAGGCCGCAGGCGCAGGCAAAGCCGGAGGCGTACCCTCTGGGGTACGTTGAGAACTTTGGCGAGCCGAGAACGACGTTGGAAACTTTTTTCAGCATCCGACTAAAAAAGGAAATACCGCTGTGCCATCGGCAACACTGCCATGGGGTCACATTTCAAGATCTGCCCGTCGGCCTTCACCACATAGGTTTCGGGATCCACTTCAATATGCGGCAGCGCATCGTTCAGCTTCATATCGCGCTTGCCGATGCTCCGGCATTTCTTCACCGCCGCCACGCGCTTCTGCAGACCGAGAGATTTGTGCACCTCGTGGTCCACTGCGGTCTTGGAAAGAAAGGTCAGGCTGGTTGAGAAGGGGGCGCGGCCAAAGCTCCCGAACATGGGCCTGGTGTAGACCGGCTGCGGCGTGGGGATCGACGCATTGGGATCTCCCATGGCAGCGGACATGGGGAAGCCACCCTTCAGGACGATCTCTGGCTTCACGCCGAAGAAGGCCGGTTTCCACAGCACGAGATCCGCCAACTTGCCGACTTCCACTGAGCCCACTTCGTGCCCGATGCCATGCGCGATCGCCGGATTGATCGTGTACTTCGATACATAGCGCCGCACTCGAAAGTTATCGTTGGAACCAGCCAGCTTGTCGGCCGCAGTCTGGGAGAGATGTCCACGCTGCACCTTCATCTTGTGCGCCGCCTGCCAGGTGCGAATGATGACTTCGCCCACGCGCCCCATCGCCTGCGAGTCAGACGACATGATGCTGATCGCCCCCATGTCGTGCAGGATGTCCTCCGCTGCAATGGTCTCGCGGCGAATGCGCGATTCGGCAAAGGCGATGTCCTCCGGCACGCGAGGGTTTAAATGATGACAGACCATGAGCATGTCAAGATGCTCGTCCATCGTGTTCACCGTGAACGGCATCGTGGGGTTCGTGGATGAGGGCAACACATTGGCCTCCCCACACACCTTGATGATGTCAGGAGCATGTCCCCCACCGGCGCCTTCTGTATGAAACGAGTGGATCGTCCGTCCTTTGAAGGCCTTGATCGTATCTTCGACAAAGCCGGCTTCGTTCAACGTATCGGAATGAATGGCGACTTGGACATCGAATTCTTCCGCCACATCGAGGCAGGTCGAAATCGCCGCCGGCGTCGTGCCCCAGTCTTCGTGCAACTTGAGCCCGATCGCCCCGGCTTCCACCTGCTCGCGTAAGCCATCCGGCAATGAAGAATTCCCCTTCCCAAGAAAACCGAGATTGACCGGGAACCCATCGGCCGCTTCGAGCATGCGGTGGATGTTCCACGCACCAGGGGTGCAGGTCGTGGCGTTCGTGCCCGTCGCCGGACCGGTGCCGCCCCCGATCAGCGTCGTCAACCCATTTGCCAAGGCCTCATGAATGATCTGCGGGCAAATGAAATGGATGTGCGTATCGATCCCGCCTGCAGTCATGATCTTGCCTTCCGCCGAGAGTACTTCGGTGCAGGCCCCGACCTCCATCCCCTTCGTGACACCTTCCATCACATCCGGATTGCCGGCCTTCCCGATGCCGACGATACGGCCATCGCGGATACCGATATCGGCTTTGACGACTCCCCACCAGTCGATGATGATCGCATTGGTAACGACAAGATCCAGCGCTCCTTTTGCGCGGGTGGCCGAGGGGGATTGGCCCATGCCGTCACGGATAACCTTGCCGCCGCCGAACTTGGCTTCTTCACCCGGGACGGTGAGATCGCGGGTGACTTCTATCACGAGTTCTGTGTCAGCCAGACGAATCCTATCGCCTGCGGTAGGTCCATACAGATCGTTATATTGCCGCCTTGAGAGCTTCATGACTTCGTTCCCTTCGTGATGAAGCCTAACTCCCTGGCTTTGACGAGGGCTTGTTGTTTGACGTTGGGATCATCCAGCCGCCCATGCGTAAGTCCGTTAATCCCATAAGCCACGCGATTGCCGCCGATCGACACGAGTGTCACCCGTTTGTCTTCACCAGGCTCAAAACGCACCGCCGTCCCCGCCGGCACTTGAAGCCGAAAGCCGTACGCTTTTTCACGGTCAAACCTCAGCGCGCGATTCGTCTCAAAGAAATGGCAATGCGACCCAACTTGAATCGGCCGATCAGCGGTATTCGCCACCATGAGCTCAACCGTCTGACGGCCATTAAACGCAACAATGTCGCCTTCGCCAAGGATGACTTCGCCAGGGATAACAGCTGCAGGCTGAAGAGAGTTCCGCTTGGCATTGCGGCTTACGGTCTTTTTCTTTACTTCCTTCCGCTTGCCTTTCGTATTCTTTTTCATCGATTCACCTATCGAATCGGCTCATGAACCGTGACGAGTTTTGTCCCATCCGGGAACGTGCCTTCGACTTGCAATTCCGGAATCATCTCTGCCACACCGGACATCACGTCTTGCTTCTTCAACAGCGTCGCACCGTAGCTCATGAGGTCCGACACCGAACGCCCGTCGCGAATACCTTCCAGAATTGCCGCGGTGATGAATGCGACGGCTTCAGGATGATTCAACTTCAACCCGCGCGCCTTCCGCTCCTTCGCCAAACTCGCCGCGACATAAATCAGGAGTTTTTCTTGCTCTCTCGGTGTCAGATGCATAGCCTGGCCTCGTCAATCGTCAATCACGAGAGTGCATCAACTATTCTGTCCAGCATTCTTTTTTCCTCTCTCCCCTCCTGAACAGCGGCGGGCAAGACGGAGAGGCCAGGAGACGGGAGTGGCCAAGGCTGCCCTCGACTGCGCGCATCGGACTAGCACAGTTTCATCGTGCGCGTTCTGCAAGCAAAGAGGGCACCTGGCCGCTCCCTCCTCATCCTTCTGGGGCCGCGCGCTGCGCGAGCAGGAGACCACTTCCGCCTCCTCGGCCTCAGCTATACTATAAGATGCCGTTTTACTTCTTCCGCACTCAACTCATTCGTCTTGCCCGCTGCCACCACCGTCCCTTTTGCCATAATGACATAGGCGTCAGCAAGGCGCGCGGCGAAGTGAAGGCCCTGCTCCACCAGCAGGATCGCAAAGCGCCGCTGGTTCTTGAATCCGATAATCACGTCTTCGATCTGATCCACCACCGATGGCTGAATCCCTTCGGTCGGCTCATCGAGCAGGAGCACCGTGGGATCGGACAACAAGGCACGGCCAATCGCCAACTGTTGCTGCTCGCCACCACTCAGCACCCCGCCTGGCCGATCGAGAATCTGCGGAAGCTTGGGAAACAGTTGATACACTTCCTCGAACGCCGCTTTCTCTATCGTGCCATTGGACACGGTGGATCGCGCCCAATAGCCCAACTGTAAGTTTTCCCGCACCGTGAGATGGGGAATGATCTCGCGCCCCTGCGGGACATATGCCAACCCCTGCTTCGCCCGCCTGTCTGTCGCTTCCCTCGTGATGTCCGCCTCACCGATCTTAACGCGTCCAGATCGGACCGGTAGCAGACCCATGACTGCCTTCAACGTGGTCGTCTTCCCGACACCATTTCGTCCCATGAGGCAGGCGACTTGCCCTGGCTCGATGGCAAAGGAGACATCGCGTAAGATGTGGCTTTCACCGTAGTAGACGTTGACGTTTTCAAGTTGCAGCATGGTCTTGCTTCGATAGCTTTCACAGGATATTCAAAAGAGCTTCCAGCAAGGCCGCAGGCGAGAAAAGACCGGAAGCGTACCCTCGGGAGTAGCGTGAGGATCTTGTCGAGCCGAAAACGACGCTAGGAACACTTTTGAACATCCTGCTATGCATGCGCCACTTTCTGTCGACCCAAATAGATTTCTCGCACCCGGTCGTCGGCTTGGACTTTATCGACAGTCCCCTCACAGATAACGGTACCTTCGTGGAGTACTGTCACCGTTCTGGCAATCTGGCGCACGAATTCCATGTCGTGTTCGATCACGACGACCGCATGCCTCTCCGACAGCGTCTGCAAGAGCACTCCGGTCTGTTCCGTTTCCTTATCCGTCATGCCGGCGACCGGCTCATCGACAAGCAAGAGCAGGGGGTCCTGCAAGATGACCATCCCGATTTCAAGCCATTGCTTCTGTCCATGGGAAAGCGACCCCGCTCGCCGAAAGGGCACGCCTTTGAGGCCGATTGTCTGGAGAATTTCTTCGATCTTCGCCCGGTCCGCGGCAGTCGGCTTGCTCATGAGGGTGGCAAAAACGCCCTTGCTGTCCCGCTTCAACGAAAGATCCAAATTTTCCCATACGGTCAGGTTGCCGTAGATCGACGGCGCCTGAAATTTCCTGCCGACGCCGAGCTTTGAAATGTCGTCCTCATGCTTGCCGATCAGATCGATATCCTTGCCAAAAATGACGCGGCCGCTTGCCGGTTTCGTCTTACCGCAGATGACATCGAGCAATGTCGTTTTACCAGCCCCGTTCGGCCCGATCACAACACGCAGTTCGTGATAGTTGACGACAAAATTCAGGTTGTTGAGCGCTTTGAATCCATCGTAATCGACAACGACGCCTTCCAAATAGATGATCGATCCCTTGTCGCTCACGGCTGCGCACCCTCTGACACGGCCGAGGACTTCCCTAGCCCCAGCGCCTTCCGAACTGACTCGATACTGAGACGGCGCATGAGCCCGACGAGTCCCTCCGGGAAAATCAACACCACGGCGATAAACAATCCCCCGAGGAAGAAGGGCCAGAATTCCGGGAAATAATTCGTCAGGATACTTCTGCCGAAGTTGACACCAACAGCCCCGATAATCGCGCCGACGAGCGTCCCACGTCCTCCGACCGCCACCCAAATCACCATTTCGAGCGACGGCAACACGCCGATCTGGGCCGGGGTGATAATCCCGACTTGAGGCACATAGAGCATGCCGGCCAGTCCCGCTAAGCCCGCCGATACCACAAAGACGAACAATTTATACATTGAGGGGGAATAGCCGGAGAAGAGGACACGCTGCTCGCTGTCTCGGATTGCCACCAGCACTTTGCCCGTTCGGGATCGAATGATCCAGCGGCAGAGAACATATGCTCCGCCCAATGCCAGCACCGTCAGCACATACAGGACCCGCTGCGTACCTGGTTCGCTCAGGCGAAAACCGAGGACCTGCTTAAAGTCGGTGAGCCCGTTGGTCCCGCCGAGATTGGTTTCGTTGCGATTGAACACCAGCCAGGCTGACAGCGCCACGGCTTGGGTGATGATAGCGAAATAGACCCCCTTGATCCGGCTGCGGAACGCCAGGAATCCGAAGACCAGCGCGCACAGCATCGGTACAAGAATCGCCCCCAGGATCGCCGCGGGAAAACTATAGAACGGCGTCCAGAATAACGGGAGTTCCTTCACCTGGTTCCAGACCATGAAATCGGGCAAGTTGCTGCCATAGACGCTTTCCGTGCCGATGGTCAACATCAGATGCATGCCGATGCAGTAGGCCCCGATGCCGAAGAAGACCCCGTGACCGAGGCTGAGGATGCCGGTATAGCCCCAGATCAGGTCGAGGCCCAGTGCAAGGATGGCAAAGGCGAGGAACTTGCCGAACCGATTCAGCGTGAAGTCGGAGACGTGCAGCCAGGACCCTTCCTCAGGAAGGACATTCAACATCGGAAGGGCAATCAGCAGGAAGAGGCCCACGAGCCAGAAGGTGAGTCCTTCTCGTTCAATCGTCGGCTGGCCATCGACAGTGGTCTCACCCATGATCCGGGATCTCCCTAATCTGCGTGACGACCTTTGATGGCGAAGAGCCCAGAGGGCCGCCGCTGCAGGAACAGAATCACGAGAACCAGGATCAGGACCTTACCATATACGGCCCCAAAACTGGGCTCAAGAAACTTGTTGAGGCTGCCGATGCCCAAGGCGGCGACAATCGTCCCCGCCAGCTTGCCGACGCCTCCTGTCACCACCACCATGAACGAATCGACGATGTAATTCTGCCCGAGGCCTGGCTCGACGTTCCCCACGAGGGTCAACGCACACCCGGCCAGTCCCGCGAGCCCGGACCCAAACGCAAAGGTATAGGCATCGACCTTCCTTGTTGGGATACCCAGACAGGAACTCATGTTGCGATTCTGCATGACGGCCCGCACACGCAGACCCAGGTTCGAACGAAAGAGCAGGCCATAGATGCCCGTCACACACAGGATCGATAAGCCGATGATGAACAGCCGATTGTAGGGTAAATAGACGCCGACCATCACTTGGGCCCCGCCGCTCAGCCAGGTGGGAGCCACCACCGCTGTCAGATCGCCGAAGTACACGCGGGCCAGCTGGATCAGCACGAGACTGACACCCCACGTGGCCAGCATGGTTTCCAGGGGTCGCCCATAGAGAAACCGGATGACGGTCGCCTCCAGAATGAGTCCACATATTCCGGCGACCAGAAAAGACACGGGTAGCGAGATGAGAAAATACGCTTCGAACATATTGTGCGGCAGGTAGGCCTTGAACAGCTCTTGTGTCACGTACGTGGCGTAGGCGCCGACCATCATCAGCTCCCCATGAGCCATGTTGATCACACCCATCAAGCCGAACACGATGGCCAAGCCGACCGACATGATGAGCAGAATCGAGCTGAGGCTGATGCCGCGAAACACCGTCTCAAGCACATAGGCCCAGGTACTCCAGAGCTCGATCTGTTCGATAGCCATGGTCGCTGCACGGAGTGCCGGCTGGTTCACGTCCCTCGTCGCCTGATCGCTGGCCTCCTGCTGAACGAACTCTTTTAGTGCCGGCAAGCCATTTTGGCTCCTTAACTCGCCGAGCCTGGTGGCCGCATGCATCTTCACGGCACTTTCCCCTTCGGTCAATTGAAGCAGCGCCGCACTCTCTTCCATCGCATAACGCACCCAGCGCTTTGATTCTTTGGAGGCCGCCTGTTCAAGCCAAGGCACGGCGCTCAGTTGCCCGGAGGTGCCGAGATCCGCCGCCGCGGACCGTCGGACCTCGTCTGTCTCGCTGGCCAACTTGAGTTTGTTCTTGAGGAGATCCTTGACCGGTTTCACCGCCACGCGCGTCGCGCGGTCTGCGTCGGCCAGAGCTTTCTCGAGTAACGCGAAGAGCGAGGCGTCACCGGCCGCAATGATGGCGCGGAACGCCTGGCCATGAATGGCTGGATCATCACTCGCGAGACGCTCCGTGAGCGCCTTCACGTCCGTCAGGGTCAATGGACCCGCAGTCGAAGACCCGAACGGCATCGGCGCGGCAGGCGCTTCAGCGGCGCGCGCGAATCCAGCCATCACGAAAAGAGCGACAGCCAGCACACTAGCTGTCGCTCCTGTACACAATCGGTGGTGCTTCACGCTCGTAGCCCGCGCCTCCACAGTAGTTACCTTGCCGACTGATGACCTGGCCGCCCCGAGGAAACCCGTGAGGGTGTGGAGTAGAGCCGCCAGGCCGGTCGGAAGAAGACGGTCGTCTTCTTATGCTTTCTTTTGATATGTCCCCTGGTGATCGATCCAGTCACAGCCCTTGTCTGGATTCGTATACTCGCTCCAGGGTTCCGGCTTGACCAAACCCTTCGACCGCCACACAACCTTGAACTGGCCGTCCTTCAGAATCTCGCCGATCAGCACCGGTTTGTGCGTATGCTGGTTTGCGGTGTCCATCATGATCTCTCCGCCAGGCGCCAGGAACTTCTGTCCATAGACCGCCTTGCGGACCTTGTCCACCTCGATTGACCCGGCCTTTTCAACCGCTTGCTTCCAGACATGCACGCCGAAGTAGGCCGCTTCAATCGGATCGTCGGTGACCCGCTTGTCGCCGTCGGGCAAATTGTTCTTCTTACAATAGGCTTTGAAATTCGCGACAAACTGCTTATTCTGCGGTGTATCCACGCTCTGATAGTAATTCCATGCTGCAAGATGCCCGACCAGCGCCGAGGTGTCCATGCCGCGCAATTCGTCTTCCGCCACGCTAAAGGCCATGATCGGCGCGTCTTCAGCCCGCAGGCCCTGATTGGCGAATTCCTTGTAGAACGGCACGTTGCTGTCGCCATTGATCGTGCTGATCACACAGGCCCCGCCACCGGCCGCGAACTTTTTCACCTTGCCGACGATCGTCTGATAGTCCTGGTGATGGAAGGGCGTGTACTCTTCCATGATGTTGGCAGCCGGCACTTTCTTCGCCAGGAGCATCGCGCGTAAAATCTTGTTCGTCGTGCGTGGATAGACGTAATCGGTCCCCAATAGATAGAACTTCTTGTAGCCTCCGCCTTCCTTGCTCATCAAATAATCCACCGCCGGCACTGCCTGCTGATTCACCGCCGCACCAGTGTAGAACACGTTCTTCGAGCACTCTTCGCCTTCGTATTGAACCGGATAGAACAACAGCCCGTTGTTTTTTTCAAAGACCGGCAAGACGGACTTTCGACTGACGGAGGTCCAGCAACCAAACACGACCGCGACCTTGTCCTGCAGGAGCAGCTGCTTCGCTTTCTCCGCGAACAGATCCCAGTTCGACGCAGGATCGACCACAACCGCCTTAACCGGGCGTCCCTGGACGCCACCCTTCGCATTGATCTCCTCAATGGCCATGAGTACAGTATCGCGCAACGACACTTCGCTGATGGCCATCGTCCCGCTCAAGGAGTGCAGCACACCGATCGTGATCGGCTCCTTATCGGCAGCATAGGAGAGGGCCCAGTTCCCCAAATTGCCCAGTAATGCGGCAATCCCGACCCCAGCTGTGACCCGGGCGCCTTGCACAAGAAAGTCTCGACGGGATGAATCTGCTTCGATGATATGCTTGCTCTCCGTCTTGTTCGATGTGTTATCAGGATGGTCTTGCGACATTGTCAGGCTCCTTTCACTAACTGAAAAATGTGTACCAGCTTGAGACAATGACGCCCTTGTCCTTTTGCATTCTTCCCGAATCAATGGACGTCATTATCCATGCGTCAATCCGTTTGGTCAGCTCGCTTTGCGAACATTCATAGAGCGTGATTCGCCCCCAGTCACGAAGGATCATGGTCCCTCACACAGAGACGGAAATTGTGTGGGAGGCAGAAAAAAACCTCATCGGCTTTTCCCAGAGCGGTAGAAGTTCCAGTGAAAACACACCTTCTCAATACTGGATCTGTAACGCCACCTTAAAGACATTGACCTTGTCACCTGTCACAACGGGAGCGTAATTTATGCCTTTGGTGGCGAGATCGCCATACTGCCAGAATGCCGACACGCGCGCATTATGACCGGCAATGATGTAGTTCACGCCGGCTTCCGTTTCCTTGCGATTGGTACTCTGATTCGGTTGAACCCAGGTATATCTCGCATAGGGCTGGAATCTCCCGATCCCTACCTCTTGCGGGATCAGATACAAGGCGTATCCGGTATATGAATGCCCGTCAAACATACCGAAGTTGCCTGAACCATCCGTAAAGGCAAGGGAGTTGTAATTTGCGAAGTACTGTTTGTACTCAGCGTTGACCGTGATCACTCCCATGTCGTTCGCGAGTGGTTTTTCAAACAGGAGGTCGCTGATAAAAGCGGTGTAGTCGGCACTATGAAGGAATGAACCGGCGCCATTTTGCTGATGATTCACCCCTACCGCGAGCGCGAGAATATCGCCGGCTTTACCGTAGTAGGTCCCACTAGTGTAGTAACCAGGATTCTTCTCCGGGTTCAGGAAGTTGTAGGTGACGCGTCCAGCATACAACAAGCTGCTTTGTTGATTAGGTCCGCAACCCTGGGTATTTGTGCAGAAAGAACCTCCACCTCCTGACTGCAGTCCAGTGAACACCCCCGCGGAGTACTGCAGATGTCCAAAACCTGGATCGATTTGACCCCAATAGACCGCGCCATTGTCACGGCCAAACATGCCAGCCCCACCTTTGCCGAAGTTCCCGCTGAAGTCTTGGGCGTTGAACGGCGTCTTAAAGCCGTCGTAGACCGCATGGTAGAAGGGACCATTCAATTCACCGCGTTCGCCTGGCACCAACAAGCGCCCGACCCAGAGGTTCACATACTGATTGAACTCGAACTTCCCGATCGCATCGAGCAGGCCGACCGTCGAATTCCCCCCGAATGAATTGGCCCCCCCGCCCACAGCGTTGATTGAACCATTACAGTTAAAACATTCGGTGTTGACCTCGAACTTGAGGTACTGATGGATCTGCCCGTTTACATAGAAACGCATGTTGTTGACGCCGAATTGGTTGCTGTAACTCCCACCGTTCGCTGACGCATGTTCCTGAGCCACGAATTCGGTACGTACACCCATTCCGAGGCTTATCCACTTGGTCTCGTCGTCGCTGGAGATCTTGCCAGCGGCGTAGGCGCTAGGCGGCGTGGATGCCATCCCAGCCACTAGCGCCATGGTGGCCCCAGCAATCAAAAACCTTTTCCACACTCTTTTTTGATCTACCCTCATGATGACAGTCTCCCATGTCCGGTGCGTGACTCCGTTGCTCACTTGCCTTGCTTCTCTCTCACCACGACGACGTCGTCGCCACGCACGCCATTGTGCGCACCCTCCAACCCGTGCCTGTCCATTCGATTCTCGTTTCTACATCGATTGCCGTCAGCCGACATATTTCTCTCGCTTGTCAGCAGGCATTCGCCCACGAATGAATGCATCTCTGTTTTTCCCGCAACGCGATTCATCTGCACCATCGTGATTCAGCCAGCTCGTCTGCGGTCAAAAAAAAACGCCCTCTAGCCCGCTGGGGCCGGAGGACGCCATTGTCCATGCCGTACTATCTTACTCTAAGGCCGGTGGGAAACGTCGTTGTTCCCCTCTCCGATGGGGACCCTTGTAGCATGCTCCAGGAAAATCTGTCAATGCCCTCGTGCTCGCGCCCCCAGAGCGAGATGGCGCATCACCCCCAGAAACACGTTCTCGGACCTGCCAGGTCGATATTGTTGGAGTGCCCTTGCAAGACGTGGCGAACTCGATGCGCATCTCCTCCAACGACGTGGCGACCTGGTAATTGATGTACTCCAAGTCGTTGTCGGCATCAAATCCTAGGATGGCCAGGCCTTGCATCATGACCGATCCAGAACTTCAGCCGCTCGGATACATTTTTCGTTGGAAGTACGACTCGTCTTCAGACTCATTTTGTATTGCAAGAGCCTATGCTAGACTGGTTTGGCGAACACCTCAGGATGCTATCACAGTATGCACACAACCCGGCAGCATAGTCTCATCCTGTCGATAGGGCTCCTCCTCGTTACATCAGCCTGTTCGACCGGGCCAGAGCTCGACCTCACCCTGCATGAAACGGATCGCGGGGCCGTGTATTTGGAGCGGATTTCCGATCGATCGCTTCACGCCGCGCATCCCGTTACGTTATCGGCAGATACGATGGCCCGGGTCCTCCGCGGCGTGGTCGTCAAGGAGAACCGAGGGTTCTTGGGGAACCTGGTCGGCGGCAAGGCAGTGGCCGTTCGAGCGTTGGGAGACGAGGACGTTGAGTACCTGGCGCCGCTCCTGGTCGAGGGGCTCACCAGAGCAGCGTCGGACCAACAGGTTGGGTTTCGCATCGGTCAAACTGGGGCGACCGCGGAATCGAGGAAGGGTTCGCTCTACGCTTACAGACAGTCACTGTATCTGACCTTGCCCTGGCTAATCACCGTGTCCCGGTACGGAGCCGGTGGGCCGACACTATCACCCACGATCCTCTTTATTCCGGAGTCGGCAAAACGGCCGGACAGTTATCGCGATGGGGGCTCAACTGAATCGACGCTCGTCATCGACTATGCATTACTCGCCACACTTCCCGCTAATGCCAGCGCACCGCCTTCTTCCGTCATCCCTTCCGACGGACCGGCCGTCACGACCGGACAATCGACCGCACCATCTCAGACACTCCAACAGCGCAGTGTATCGAGGGACAGTGAACTGGATGACCTCAAGAAGGAACTGCAAGAAATCAAACGGCAGCTGGCTGAGCAGGAAGCCGACCGGAACGCGCAAAAACAGAAAGGACCTTCCAAGCAGATATCACCAGCGACTCCATAACTCTTCGTATTGTGGCATCGTCCAGGTCTCTCTCCTCCCTTGTGTCCCTGTTGCTTGTCCACCCGTACTTCAATTTATCCCACCAGCAGCGTCGGCAACCTGACCCATAGATTTACGGAGATCCTACCCTCGCCTTAAGACTTTAAAAAGACCAAAATATCAGTAGCTTGATTCGTCTCGTTCCTGGCCTAGGGACTCATCGTCAAAACAACTGGGAATGTTCCTAGGTCAGAAATCTCTCAGGGAAGCGTATGGTTGATATGTATATGTTTTTTAGACCTAACCTAGGGGGGGACCTCATGATACCTATTTCTAAAATCGTCGGTGTCATGTCTTATAGTTTCTTGCTGTACCTTGGTCTGTCAGGTAGTGCGGCTTCGGTTGCAGACGAAATGAAAACTGGCCAATCTGCTGATAGGATAGGCAGTCAAGCCGATCTGAAGGCCGATCAAGAAAAGCTGGGAGGTATAGCTGAGCAATCTGCCGCTGACAGGATAGGCGGTCAAGCTGGTTTGAAGGACGATCAAGAAAAGCTGGAGGGTGTAGCTGGCCAATCTGCTGCTGATAGGATAGGCGGTCAAGCTGGTTTGAAGGGCGATCAAGAAAAGCTGGAGGGTGTAGCTGGCCAATCTGCTGCTGATAGGATAGGCGGTCAGGCTGGTTTGAAGGGCGATCAAGAAAAGCTGGAGGGCATAGCTGGCCAGTAATCTGCTTGACCTAGCCGGGCAAATTCGGTCCATCGTGAATGGTAGATCCAGCTTGCGGGTGGATCCTCACATCGTAGGTGGTACAAAAACTCCCGACTGGTCACCCATGCCTTTACGCTTCGTCCCTTCCTTCACAATGCGCTGTGACGCACCATGCGAGGCTATTTCTCATGCTGCCTCAAACCTATGTTTCTGGTTTCCGGTTATTGATGACACTGCTGGTCCTGAGTAGTGGACCAGCCTATGCGGAGTGGATTGCGGTTAAGAAAAACAATCAATTAGCAGGAATAATGACTGTATATGTCGATCCAGACACCATTCACAGAAAAGGGAATCTGGTGACGATGTGGCAATTAACTGACTTTAAGACAATGCAAGGGGGGAGAAGCCCCAGCCGATTTTCGTCTACGAAGATCCAAAAGCAATTCGACTGCGCGGAAGAGCGCCTTCGGTTGCTTGCGCTCACGGATTTCTGGGGCAATATGGGAACCGGTGAATCGGCTGATGCATATGTAGACGGAGGCCACTGGGTACCAGTCAAACCAGATAGTTTTGATCAAGCTCTGTGGGAAGCTGCCTGCAACAAGCAGTGATTGCGTCCGATGACACCAACGTCTATCACTTGCTGGCGCCATGGGGCGGATCAAACGAAAAATCACCGGGCGCAAGAAGCCGAACGTCATCCCTCCCCATCAAAGATACCCATAGGGCAAGAGATGCCCATACTCCATGGGCTTCTATCCGATACCTACCTTCGTCGCTCATCTGCCCGTTCCTCGATTTCCCCGGCTAATAACACAGCCTCCGCAATCTCGCGCATCGACTTGCGCAAATCCATGCTTTGTCGCTGGATAAGTTTGAAGGCTTCCTCTTCCGTCAGCTTCTTTGAACGCATTAAATATCCCTTCGCCCGTTCCAAGAGCTTCCTGACCGCCAGCGCTTCCTGCATCTCAAAGGACTTCTCGATCAGGGTCGTATGCTCGATGGCGATGGCTGCCTGATTTGCGATGGCCTGGAGCAACTTGACCTCTTCGCTGGTAAACACGTGCGGAACAGACGTATAGCTATTGATCACGCCCATCGCCTTCTCCCGCACCATCATCGGGACCGAGACCATTGAGCACAGCCCTTCCTTCTTGGCCATATCCGGATACATATAGTCTCGCTCTTTGGTGACGTCGACTACGATAATCGGTCGACGGTCTTTCACGGCACGGCCACTGATACTCTGCCCAATCTTGATGTTCGGCTTGCGGCGATACTGTTCGCTGAGGCTTTGGGTCGCCTCGATCCGCAGTTCCCCACTGGCTTCGTCCAATAACATGATCGAGCAGATCTTGGAGTTCATCATTTGTGCGGTCATCGTCACCAGGAGTTGAAGCACGTCCTCGATCAACCGATTGGACGCCACCGTTTCCGACACCAGCGACAGCGTCTCCACTTGTAAGGCTTTGCGTTTCATTTGATCATAGAGCCGCGCATTCTCAATCGCTCCACCGACTTGATTGGCGATGGTCGAGAGTAATGCGATCTCATCTGGCCGATAGCGTTTCGGGCGCTTATGTTGGACATTGATCACGCCGACCACTTCTTTTTTGGCCATGATCGGTACGGAGACAAAGGCTTGATGGCGGTCTTCCGGAAGATTATGGAAAAACTTGAAGCGTGGATCGTCGCTCGCGTTACTCGGAATCACGACGCGCGTCCGCTCCTGAGCCACCCACCCAGTGATGCCCTCCCCCAAACTGATCGTGATACGGCCAATCAATTTCGGATGAGGGTTCTTTGAGGCTCGAAGAATGAGTTCGTCTTGGCTATCCGACAATAGGTAAAGGAGGCAGGCATCCGCCTTAGTAACCTCGACGACAACTTCGACGATATGTTTGAGAACTGCTTCGAGATCCAGTTGGTTACTAATTGAGTCGGAGATCCGATGCAGCACATCGACTTCGCGTGTTTTTTCCCGCAAAGCCTGTTGGAGATGGACCACGGATGGCGTGCGTTTGGTCGTCATAGGATACTTACCTTCGTACGCTTGGCTTTCGACGGACAAGACGCTTGCCTTGCTGACGACCACTCAACGGTCGGCTCCCACGGCCGTGTTTGCCCTGAAACCACTCTGCACAGACCTGTTGCTCGATTGGCTGAATGACCACCTCACCAATCCGCACTGGCCATACCCCGATAACGCGCCCCCCGACCACCTTCTTGTCATGTTGCATAGCGCCCCAGAGGGAAGTAAAAGATGCCTGTGAGACCTGTTCGGACAGTCCAGCACGCTTCACCAGACTTCTGATCCGTTCGACAACGTCTCGCCCACACAAGCCCATGTGACAAGCCAAATCCGCTTCTTGCACCAATCCGATTCCAACCGCTTCGCCATGGATCAACCCACGATAGCCTTCGAGTGACTCCAGTGCATGTCCAATCGTGTGGCCGTAATTGAGTATGCGACGGCGGTCCGACTCTCGCTCGTCCGCTGCAACCACCTGAGCTTTGATCTCACAGGATCGTTTAATCACGTGGATCACTGGCGCTTCTTCAAGTTTCAGTAGAGCGGGGATTTCCTTTTCCAGAAAAGCGAAGAACTCCTCGTCGGCGATAATGCCGTATTTGATCACTTCTGCTAGACCAGCGATCCATTCGCGGCGCGGCAGGGTACGCAATGTGAAGGGGTCGATCAGTACCGCGCGCGGCTGGTAAAATGCCCCGATGAGATTCTTTCCCAGCCGATGGTCCACGCCAGTCTTGCCCCCGACGCTGGAATCTACTTGAGCCACAAGCGTGGTCGGCACTTGTACGAACGGAATTCCTCGCAGATAGATCGCGGCAGCAAAGCCGGTCACGTCGCCGATGACGCCACCACCAAGGGCCATCAAGAGAGACTGACGTTCAAACTTGTGCCTGGCTAACGTATCGAGGATCTTTGCGACTGTGCCGAGCGTTTTTGTTCGCTCTCCTGGCGGTAAGATAATCGGAGTCGGATCATATCCCGCCTCACGAAGAGAGCGGAGGGCCGCTTGAAGATACCGTCGCGCCACATGACTATCTGTCACAACCCCGATCTTCGGAGAAGTCGTAAGGGCGCTGAGCCTTTCACCCAATGTTGCAAGTAATCCTGGATGAAGAACAATGTCGTAACTGCGCTCTCCTAAGGTCACCGGTATAATCTGTTCCACCCTTGCCATGCTCAATGACGATCTCTGCTGACCTAACACATCAGCCATCTATCCAATACTTCCTGGATAGATGGTCTGGACTTACGGCACACTTTGCCTGCGCGGTGATAATGAATTGCGAGGGCTAAAATCGGGAGGATGGTACCACAATGCTTCGGAAACTAGAAGGTTTTAGATAAGCATCAATGCCACAAGAGCGCGCATCACGGGCTCAGTACTCCTTTGGCTCATTGAGCATCACCTTGTTATTGCAATTCGGCCTAACCGTTCCCCAGATCGTGATGTCAGTTGGATAATTACCACTTGTACAGCATATACATACGACCAATTGCCCGTCGCATTTTCTTGCGACGAGCAGGATCAGTTGATCATATTGGGAATGAGTGGAATAGCAGATGGCATGCGTTAGAAGACCGGGACCAGACCCTGATCAGGAGGCCCTGGTCACTGACAAACCTTCATTCAGTGACGGGCGCTTACAGGTTTGCTACGATCTCTTCACGATGCTGGGGGTTAAAAAGATGAGTAGCTCTTGTTTCGCCACAGACTCGGTCTTCTGTTTGAAGAGCCATCCCAGAACGGGCACACGAGAGAGATAGGGGATACCAGCCACGGTGTTGCTCTGCGTATCGATAAAGACCCCGCCGATCACCATGGTCTCGCCGTCTCGGATAATGACCTGGGTAGTGGCTTCCCGACGGTCAATGCTCGGGCCAGCCGGATTGCTTCGTGCACCGACGGCGTTTCTGGTTGCCCGAACCTTCATCATGATCTGCTTGCCAATTTCATTCGGATCACGCGAGGTAATCTGAGGGGTCACATTCAATTCCAAGTTCGCATCCACAAAGGTCGTCTGAGTTCCCTGGAGGGAGGTCGTCTGGAACGGAATCGACTCTCCCTGTGAAATCTTGGCTTCTCGCTTGTCCAACGTTGTAACTTTTGGCGCAGCAATGACTTTACTCAAACCAAGCAACTCGCCTGCCGACAGCCGTACATCCAACAGCGCCCCATCCGTTCTTCCAAATGTGAATCCGACGCCGGGGGTTGCCACCAGACCGCCGACTGTGGCGGGAAGGTTTACTAGAAAATCAGATGTTTGATTTCCAAAGGGTCCGACATTACCCGTCTTGAAGTTTGCCACCCCAAAGGAAGACCCGAGCTGGTTCACATTCTGCACACCCCACTGAACGCCCAGCGACCGTGAGTAGGTCGTATCAGCCTGCACTATCCTCGCTTCGATTTGAACTTGGGGCACTTGGAGATCGAGCCCATCAACCAGCTGCTTCATAACCCCAATCTTGCTTTCCGTGTCTCTGACGATTAACGCATTGGTCCCCTGACTGACTTGCATGAGCCCTCTCGGGCTCAAATATTGTCGAAGAGATGTCAGGAGCTCTTGCGCTTGGAGGTTTCTAATGTAAAACACCCGATCAACCAGTTCTTCCGCTTTTGTCTTAGCATCTTTTGTCTGCGCTTCTTCATTCTGCTGTTTGGCAATATTCGCCAGCGAATCGATCCAAAGAATATTGCCCTGCCTGATTTTTCCCAGCCCGTTCATCTTCAAAATCATATCGAGCGCCTGATCCCAGGGCACACTCACGAGCTTCATCGTGACCTTACTCTTGACCCCTTCACCGACGACCATATTAAACCCACTCACTTCGGCAATGAGGCGGAGCACATTACTGATGTCGGCCTGCTGGAAATCCAGCGAAATGCGGCGGCCGGTATAACGCGTTTCTCCAAGAACCAAATCTTCTTTTGGCGTGCTTTTCTCACCACCATCCGCCTCGGAGGTCATCTGGACAGGTCGCACATGAAATTTCATTGAAGAATGCCGAACCGTGTCCATTGTCCGCCTTGCCACCCGAGAAATATTACTCACCTGAACCTGCGGCACTATGGTATCCGCCGACTCGATGGTTTCGACCGCCTCGCCATGGGAAGAGTCTGTTCCCACGACTATGTCCGTACCGGCGCCTTCTCGAAGAGTCACAATGAGATTCGACCCTTGCGGTTCAACCGAGTAGGCAGCCACACCGGCAAGATCCAATACCACTCGTATTTTATCGGCATGATAACCCAGACGCACTTGCCTCAAAATCTGATGATTCACGGACATGACCGGTTTCCGTATCGCAGAAGCCACGTGTGGAATGTCGATGACGAGACGCCGCTCATCAAGACGGGTCACTTCGTGGGCCAACCTGCCATCTCCTGAGATGACAACACGGATGTCGTCGGGGCCGCGCTGAACATCGATGCGGGTCAGGGTCTGCGCCAAACCTCCCTCGATGCTCGAAGGCATGCCTGAATCGACAGCAGGTAAGTCCGTTGACGCCCCCATCGATGGCATGAGCATCGGGACACTGAGCGCTCCCAGCGCCGAGAGCACGCGAACAAATGCTGTGGTTGTCATGGTCAACTTAGGTATCATTCTACGCCCTCTTTCGGGTGGAGGAGTTTGACATACTCCCGCTCCTGTTTGCTCCCATATACATCTGTAAACCTTTCTTGAACCACAATACCTTTCTCCGTCACGACACTTACCACTCCATTATTGGGACCGATACGTGTTCCTCGACGCACTGTATATCCATTCCCATCTGGCGTCTGAATCATAGCCGTATAGCCGTAGGCTCCCCATACCACAGCAATCAGATTCATCTCTGTGAGCCCAATGCGTTGAAGAGGAGGTAACGTGAGGTCGATCGGCCCGAGTCCCAACTGTTGCAACACTGGCGCGAACGGATCGCGACGCCCAGAAGGGTCATAGGAATGTGCGCTGACAGGCTCAAGATTGGAGTTAGGTAAAACTAGTGGCCCATTCTGATCGCTCGCTGTCGCAGCAGGTGTTGGAGAGGATGCGGGCCTCGTCACTTCATTGAGCGAGGGTACTTTTAAAGAATCCTGTCGCAATGGGGTAATCTGTCGGACATGAGAACTCATGCTTGCATCAGCAAAGACGAGTCCAACTGCAACGAGCAGGCTGGCACATCCAATTAGGGCTATTCTTGTGGTCTTCATGCTCCACCGCCAGTTGTCACAGATGGCGTCCATTGCTCATAGCCTCGCCCATCAAAGACTTTGGGCTCTATTTCTTCTGAGTATTCACCGGAGCCGCCGCAGCCAAATTGGTTTCCTGCGGTGCCGCATAAGCTACAAGGTCAAACACGGTCTGTGTGACAACCCGACCCTTCTCGAACTTCGGCGCTCCCATCTTGAGGCCGGACACGGTCACAATTCGAGGCAATGTGTTGATTCGATCAAAAAACAAGGCTGCGGTATGGTAGCCACCGGAGACCTCTACGTTCACCGGCATTCGCACAAAGAGTTTCGAAGGATCCTCACTCTTGGCACTTGGCTTCCACAACTTAACGTCGAGTCCAAGGCGAACCCCCAAGTCTGACACCTGTTTAAGCAACATCACCGCCTCCTCTTCAGGCGGCAATCGTTCTTTCTTTTTTGCAAGCTCAATTTCCAGTTGCTTACTGGCCGCAATGAGTTCATCTAGATGCTTAACTTTGATGGTCAACGTTTGAATCTCACTATCGAGCGTGCCGATCGCTCCTTGGAGTCCTGCAATCTCCGCAGATTTTGGCTCCGCCACATAATAATAGAAGCCAACAATAATCCCAGCAAGAACCATCAGAAGAAATCCTACCTTTTGTGCCAACGGGATTGACCGCAACACGTCTAGACTAATAGAAGGTAGTTTCATAGGTCTTAGCCTTTGAGACGGAAGCCAAGTTTAAATTGGTAGATATTCAGTTGGCTTTCCACTGCAGCTCGACTTTCCTGAAGATTGATATTCGTAAAGTAATCGGTTCGACGCAGGTTATTCACGAATTCCACCACATCATCGTTAGTCGCCGCACGACCCTCAAGGTCAATATCTTTCCCGTTGACCGCGACTCTCACCAGCCACAACTTCAGCGGCTCCAGGCTCTGGCTGACATGGTCAAGTACCTTAACTGGGCCCACACGTGACTTTTCCAATTCGTCAATAATACGATTCTTGTCTTCCAACACTTTCTTCCGGCTTTCAAAATCAGAAACCTGCTTCACTTGCTCTTTCAATTGTGTAACGTGCTTTTCTTTGTCGAGTTTTTCTGTCTGCCGAACATTTATCTCTTCGTCGAGTGACGCCGAGTACCACCAACACGCCGCCAGGGTAATGAGCAACAACCCTATCCCCAGCAGCGCCTGTGCCCTGACATCATACTGAGGCTTCGCGTTATGTCCCTTAGGCCCTGGTAGTAGGTTAATGCGAATCATCGATCCCCTACCGATCTAAGGGCCAGCCCAACCCCTACGGCAGCCAGCGAAGCCAATTCAGCTAGGGCATTCTGATCCAAATCACTCCCTGAGGTATCGATTTCACCGAACGGATTAGCCACCTCGACAACAGCGTGCATTCGGTCTCTCAGTTGCGTGACCAGCCCCTTGACCTGAGCGCCTCCTCCGCACAAGAGAACATGCTGCACGTCTGCATCCGGCATGGTTGACTTGAAATAATCGATGGTCCGTGCAATTTCCGATGCAACCTCAGCATTGACACTGTCGACAACCGTAGTCACCGCGGCCTGATTGCCCCCTGCCGAACGCTCGCCCTTTTTCGTTTCCTCTGCCTCTTCATAGGACATGCCCATCTCTCGCTGAATGGCTTCCGTATAGCGATTCCCTCCGATGGGAATATCGCGCGTGAACAGTGACATGCCGCCTCGAACAATATTGATATTCATGACACTCGCGCCAATATTGACGAGCGCGGTGGTATCCTCCTGCGAAACGGGATAGTTGATCGCATGCATGTTTTCGATCGCAAAGGCATCCACATCCATGACGAGCGGAAACAACCCAGCGCCCTTGACGAGTTCAGTCAACTCATTAATCTTGTCCTTCTTGGCAGCGACGAGGATGATCGACATCTCTCCCTGGGTATCGCCTGCGGCCTCGGGAGAAGGCAGCACACTGAAGTCGATGTTCACCTCATTAATGTCGAAAGGGATGTACTGCTCCGCGGCAAGCCTCACCTGCCCATCCAACTCCTCATCAGGCATCGGCGGCAGACTGATCTTTTTAATGATGACGGCATGACCAGATATCGAGACGGCGACTTGTTTCACCTTGACGTTCGTTTCCTCGAACAATTCCTTAATTGCCGACACCACACGTCCCTCATCCATAACCGTTCCATCGACGATGACTTCCGGCTCGAGTGGTTTGAACCCAAACTTCTGGAGAATGTATCGACCACGACTTTCCTTCAACTGGACTAGCTTGATACCACTCGACCCGATATCCAGCCCAACAAGCTGCCGCTTCGGGGTGAACAACGAGAACAGATCGGTTTCGGCGAGACTCTTGAATGAACTCAACATACGTGCCCCTGACTGTACATGACTATCCACGCAGAGCAAATCTTTATGTGAATTCCGCGCAGACTACGAATCATGACTATACATTTCTCAGGTTTCACGTACCCAAGAAAGAGCTTGTATCAAGACCCTTCTGGTTATGCACTTGCCCCTGCCTTCACTCCACATTTCTCAATATAAATGGTTGTTTTGGACGGGATCATGTCCGGCAAACATCTGAACGGTGTGTCTATACTGTGGATTGGCTTCATGCACATGCTAAGTATAGTCCATATGCTCTACCTGTCAAGCAAATCACCTTCCGTCCACATGCATAGGCGTAGAAATGAGAACGACGATATTAGGAAGAGTGGAACGGCGCCCTGGGCTATTGCTTATTGAGATCCCGATGGACAACGGTCACTTGATATCCAAGCGCGGAAAAGCTTTCCTGGAGTCGACCTGCAATGGCCACAGAGCGATGACGTCCGCCAGTGCAGCCAATCCCAACATTCACATAGCTGCGACGTTCTCGTTCGAAGAGAGGAATGAGGAATTTAAAAAGATTTTCCAGCTGCCCGATGAACGCGACAGCGTCAGCATCGGTCAGTACATAGTTCCGCACCCGCGGATCTTCTCCGGTCAATGGTTTGAGTTCGGGAACAAAAAACGGGTTTCGCAAGAACCGCACGTCGAACAAGAGGTCAATGTCGTATGGGACGCCAAACTTGAAGCCGAATGTCACCAGCGAGATCGTCAACCGCCGGGGCGAATCCTCCTGTCGGAACTGTCTCGCCAACAACTCTCGCAACTCATGTACCGTCAAATCTGAGGTATCAATAATGCGGTCGGCATGGCGCCGAAGATCGGCGAGACGCTCCTTTTCGAACCGTACTCCTTCCAATACCGGGAGATGCGGCAGCAGCGGATGGGGCCTCCGAGACTCCGAGAATCGTCGAACCAGTACCTCTTCACGAGCTTCGAAGAAGATTAACTCGACCAAATGACCAAGAGCCTTAACCCGCTCGAGAATCCCCACGAGATCAGAAAAGAACACACGCTCCCTGACATCGATGCCGAGCGCGACATTCTTAATCTCACCCCCCTGCTGATGACACAACTCGACAAAGGTCGGGAGAAGTGCCGGAGGCAAATTATCGATGCAAAAATACCCGACATCCTCGAAGCACTTGAGGGCGTGCGACTTCCCTGAACCGGAAAGACCACTAATCACAACCAACTTGAGTACAGCCATCCTTGCCTATCTCTTACGGATCAATCAGGACCATTCGATTACGATCGACTCGTTGGAGAATCTGTAATTTTCCTGAAGACATGGAGGTAAACACCACTAACGATCCAGGGAAAGGGTCTAGCTGCCGTTTCGCGTCTTCGAGAGTCAGAACAGCCCGAATGGGACGAATGACTTCAATCTCTTCCTCTGCCTTACGAATAGCCGGGCGCAGAACTTTGCGCACCGATCTCTTGGTCGACTCTTTATGATTAGCCTGGCGTTCCTTGTATTTTCGTATCTGGATACCCAAGCGGTCCACTAGTTGGTCAATTGTCGCGTACATTTCACGGGTCGAAGCTTTTGCCTGAATCCGTCGCCCTTGCATCGTACAAACGACCTCCGCACCATGCTGGAGTTTGCTCACACCCAGAATTACTTCTAGATGGCTGAGATTCACTTCATACCGGGCAAGCCGCTCAAACCGATTTTCAATGTGTTGTCTGAGCGCCGGCGTCACGACAAGATGCCGTCCTGTAACTTTCATACACATTTATCCTTTCAAGCTGAATAACCTCGGCAGCCTCTGCCACTGAACAATGCTTGCGAGTCCATGCAGTCATGGCATCGTTAAAAACACCAGAAATGAGGCGAGGGCGGGCACAACTGGATAGGGACGCCCTAAAAGAACCGCTTGCGCTGAGTGGCGGAAGGAATATTTTCCTCCGCACGATACTTGGCCACCGTCCGTCGTGCAATTACCACCTGCTGTGTGAGCAGACGAGCCGCGATCTCCTCATCTTTGAGGGGGTGACTCGCATCTTCCTCCGCGACCATTTTCCGAATCATCTCTCTCACCGTCACGGACGACATCATGTCGGAGGGCTGGTCCGCTCGCTGCAGCCCAGCATTGAAGAAGAATTTCAACTCCAGCATCCCTTGCGGGCAATACATATACTTATTCGCAGTGACACGACTGATTGTCGACTCGTGCATCCCAATATCTTCAGCCACTTGCTTGAGCACCAACGGCTTAAGGCACTGCACGCCCTTTTCAAAGAACTGCTCCTGAAATTTCACGATGCTCGACACCACCTTTACGATCGTCTTATTCCGCTGTTCAATACTCCGAATGACCCATTGTGCCGCCCGCAGCTTCTCATCCAGATAGGCCTTCGTCTCCGCTGCTCCGCTCTCACCGGCTCCCATCAATTGCTTATAATAAGGGCTGATTCTCATGCGGGGGAGTCCGTCGTCATTCAGTAGTACCACCCATTCTCCTTCATTCTTGACGACAAACACATCGGGGACAATCACGTAGTTCTGGGTGTTCGTAAACGGTCGCCCCGGCTTCGGTTCAAGCACTTCAATAACCTTGGTCGCCTGAAAAACCTCTTCTACCGTCACGTCTAAGGCTTTCGCGATCCTCGCATATTGTCTTTTCTCTAGATCTTTGAGATGGTGCTGAACGATGGCTTCGACGATCGATCCCTTCAAGGCGCCAGGCCGCGCCCCCAATGATCCCATGGGACTCTTTCCCAAATGTCCGATTTGTAAGAGCAGGCATTCTGCAAGGTCTCGGGCCGCCACTCCAGTCGGGTCAAAGCTTTGAATATCCTTCAGGACCGACTCTGCTTCAATTTCGGTGAAGTCCGTTCCGCTGACCATCTCTGCGAGAGACATACGCAAGTACCCATCATCGTCGAGATTGCCGATGATCAACCGCCCGATCTCCTTATCACGATCCGATAAACCTGAAAACGACAGTTGCCACAGAAGATGGTCTTCCAAAGATGTGGCTTTCGCCATGGTTTGTTCGTAGGATGGAAACTCGTCCTGCGAAGACGACTGAGACTCGGATCCGCCTATCCGACGATCGCTCCCGAAATACTCTTCCCAACCAGCCGCTGAAGCCTCATCCGGCGTATCGCGTTCCTCAAGCGTCGACTCCTCCGCATTCGATGGTTCAGTGTTCGCCGATGCCGCCGCATCTTCCGCCGTTTCTTCTGCACTTCCAGCTTCGCTGTCCTCCGCTTCGGTTGGAAGCTCCTCCAAGAGGGGGTTTTCCATCAAATGTTGTGTGAGGCTCTGCTGGAGCTCGAGTCGTGACAGCTGCAGCAACTTAATTGCCTGCTGCAATTGCGGGGTCATAATCAGTTTTTGACTGAGTCGGAGGTCGAGCCTGAGTTTCATGCGCACATACCCTTACGATTTATAGCTTGAACCGTTCACCTAAGTAGACAGCCCTGGCCGTTTCACTCTTGACGATGAATTCGGGAGATCCGGCCTCAAGAATCAATCCTTCATTGATGATATAGGCTCGATCGGTAATAGACAGCGTCTCCTGGACATTGTGATCGGTGATCAAAATGCCAATCCCTTTTTCTTTCAATCGGGTAATAATTTGTTGGATGTCAGCGACAGCAATCGGGTCGATCCCTGCAAAGGGTTCGTCAAGCAACATGAACGACGGACTCGTCGCGAGTGCCCGTGTGATTTCCAACCGCCTACGCTCTCCGCCCGACAACGCATAGGCCATACTCGTTCGAATATGGCTGAGATCCAGCTCCTTAAGAAGGACATCGGCCCGCTCGCCACGCTCCGCCCGAGAGTAGTCCAGCATCTCAAGAATTGCCAGAATATTATCTTGAACCGACAGGCGTCGAAACACGGATGACTCCTGCGGAAGATACCCGATTCCTTTCCGCGCACGTCTGTACATCGCCAAGTCCGTGATTACCTCATCACCAAGTGAAATTGTCCCTTCATCAGGCTGACACAAACCAACAATCATGTCGAAAATGGTAGTCTTCCCAGCTCCGTTGGGTCCCAGTAATCCTACGACCTCCCCGGCACAGACTTCGATCGACACGCCTTTCACGACCTTACGCGCCCGAAAACTTTTCACCAATCCTGTCGCGCGCAAACCGGCACCTTCTGTCCCATTTGCCAAAGTACCATTCGACGCAGGAATCCCTCGTGCCGCCTCGATCACTTGCTTGCCCCTCCGTCCGGCTCGATTCGCACGTGCGAGCCTCCTTCAACCACACTCCGATCTTCTGCCAAGAACATCGTGATTTGTTTGCCGCTGACTCTTGTTCCCTTGTCCCAGGCCACCGGGTCACCCGTCAGAACGATCTTATCCCCATCATGGTAGTAGATGGCTTTCTCACAGGTCGCACTCCCTGTATCCTTCTCGATTTTCACTCGTCCGGTCGCCTCAATCTTATTGACCGAACGATTTGACACAGCCGGCACGGCATCAGGCCCTTTCGAAGGGGCAACACCCTTGACGGCCTCATGCCCTTTCTGGTTATCAGTCACGCTAGAGTCTTGCGCGCGAAACATCACCACCATGCGATCAGAATAGACAACCAATGATCCACGAGTCAGCACCACCGCCCCCTCAAACACAGCCTGGCTATCCTGATTTTTTACGGTCATCTTCTTGGCCGTAATAGTCGTGCTCACCGCTTGATCGGTATCAGCTTTGGGAAAGGCAGCGTCAGCCGATTCGCTCAATGAAGCCGTTCCCAGAGGAAGCAAATTAAGAAGCAGGAGCCAAATCCACATGCACGTCCTCAAGTACTTCAAATTCTTCAGTATCCAAATGTCCTAACAACCCACGCCCCGTCACCTCTAACCCGTGCCCTATGATACGGACTGGATCCTGCGTGCGTATCTCTCTCGTCTGGTCAGTCCAAGCCAGATGGTTGGTATAGATCACGTACCCACTCTCAGTATGCACCACGAGTGGCTCTAATCTGTTCGCGAGTACAAAGTTTTTCGTCTCCGTATCCAATGTCCCTTCATCTCCGGTCACCGTCAATTCCTTTCCCTGCTGGCCGAATAATGTGACTGCGACGATGCGGAGCATCGCCCGCTTGTCCCGTTCAAAGAGGCGAGCCTCTTGCGCCTGCACCTGCCACTGAACTGCATCGCCCTTCGTTTGGGTGAACGTAAACTGGGAAATCGTCGCATCGGCTGTGTCCATGGAGCCAGGCGCCGTCGTCATCGGGGGAGGAACCGCTGTTGAATTAGTAACAAGCAGGTAAGCCAGAAAGCAGGTTAATACCATACTAAGCGCCAACAAACCTCGCCGTACCCAGCGTTGCCACACTTTGTTCCTGCTTTCTTTTAAGTGGTACGAATGAGACTGGCACGATAGTAGCATGGGCTCAAAACCAAGTAAACTCATGCCGGAATCATGGCATGGTCTACTCGGTAAAGATGTGGCATGAACGAGATAGAAGAACCGTCTGAACGATACCACACTGTCGGCCGCCCGACTAGACCTCCTCGAATAGGAGAACTAGTCGGTGGCAGGATTCGCAGGAGGAACTGGGGCAGTAGGCGCTTGCTTCTTTGCGGACATAGCATCCGGCCGCGTAACGAGTTCGATTGCGACAAGCTTCGCCGCATCGCCAATCCGCCGTCTCGTCTTCACCATCTTCGTATAGCCACCGGGTCGGTCTTTGAACCGAACCGCCACGTCGCTGAATAACTTTGAGACGACGTCCTTGCTTCGGATAAACGCAAGAGCTTGCCTCCTAGCCGGCAATGTCCCTTCCTTGCCGAGCGTAATCATCCGGTCGGTGAATCCTCGGATTTCCTTCGCCTTGGCTTCAGTTGTCTCGATGCGCTCATGCTCGAGCAATGACGTCACGAGACTTCGGAACAAGGCCCACCGATGCTTTGTCTGTCGTCCGAGCTGTCTTCCTTTTTTTCTGTGACGCACGGGTTCCCTCTTGTTTCGTTACTCGCTTTTTGGATTACCGCTGCTCTGTTGCACTGCATCCAGCTTCACGCCGAGGCCCAAACCCATTTCCGTCAGGATTTCCTTGATTTCGTTCAGCGACTTCTTGCCGAAATTCTTCGTTCTCAGCATCTCTCCTTCCGTCTTTTGGACCAAGTCGGCAATGGTCTTGATGTTCGCATTCTTCAAGCAGTTTGCGGCACGGACCGACAACTCCAACTCGTTTACGCTACGGAATAGATGTTTATTGACCTCACGCTGCGCCTCATCGCTTCCAAGATCGGACCGCCCTTCGACTCGTTCCTCGGGATTGATAAAGATGTCAACGTGATCACGCAAAATGCCAGCCGCTGTGGACAAGGCATCCCGTGGCGAGATAGTCCCATCCGTCCAGATTTCCAAAGTCAACTTGTCATAATCGGTCATGCGACCGACGCGGGCATTCTCCACATGAAAGTTCACGCGCTTGATGGGTGAAAACACCGAATCGATCGCAATCACACCAATGGGCAGCCCCTCTTCCTTGTTTCGCTCGGCAGGCACGTAGCCTCGCCCGTGCCTCACCGTCATTTCCATATCGAACGAGGCATCCTTGTCCAACGTCGCAATATGGAGATTTGGGGTGAGGATGGTCACGTCCGCATCATGAATAATGTCAGACCCCTTCGCCTCCCCAGGTCCCTTCTTCTTGAGACGGAGCGTCTTCGGCTTATCAGTATGTAAGGCAAGCCGCAGTCCTTTGACATTCAAAATAATGGAGGTGACATCCTCTGTGATGCCAGGAATCGTGGAGAACTCGTGCAGGACCCCTTCGATCTTCACCGTGGTCACTGCCGCACCCGTCAGCGACGACAACAGCACACGCCGCAATGCATTGCCGACTGTGGTCCCAAAACCACGTTCATAGGCCTCCGTCGAAAATCTGCCAAACGTTTGGGAATGAGTATCTTTGTCGACTTCCACCCGCATCGGGATCTGAAAGTCTTTCATCGCTTTAATCATAACTCCCCCTTCATCTCATCGAGTAGCCAGCCACTGGACGGCACCAGTTCGCCGCAGAGACCGGTCCCCTCACCCAATTCCGCATTTACCTCGAATACAACTCCACCACCATCTGCTCGTTGACTGGCAGCGAAATCTGATCTTTCGAAGGCAACGCCCGTACCATACCTTTAAAGGCCGGCTTATCCAGCTCCAACCACTCTGGGATACCACGTCCATCAACAGACTCCAGCGCGGCCTGAATTGAAATCAAGGAACGGCTTCGTTCTCGGATGCCAATGACATCTCCTGCTTTAACCTGGGCACCAGGCACATTGATTTTTCGACCGTTCATGGTCAGATGCCCATGGCTTACCAGCTGTCTGGCTTCTTTTCGCGAGGCGCCGAATCCTAATCGGTACGCAACATTGTCCAAGCGGCATTCCAGTAATCGCAATAGCACCTCGCCGGTAATACCAGACTGACGTTCCGCGCGTTCAAACACACCACGAAACTGGCACTCCATCAAACCATAAATTCTGCGAAGCTTCTGTTTCTCTCGCAGCTGTGTGCTGTACTCTGAATTCCTCGGACGTTTTTGTCCATGCTGTCCCGGAGGATAGCTCCTTCGCTCGATGGCGCATTTCTCTGTCATACAGCGCGAGCCCTTCAGGAACAGCTTCTCACCCTCTCGCCGACACAACCGACAGACGGGACCGCGATACTTAGCCACTGCTCTACCTCCGGTTACCGGACGTCACCAGGTCGGCGCGTCCAACAATTCTCATGTACTCAACTCTCCCGACATACGCCATTAGACTCGACGCCGCTTGGGTGGACGACATCCGTTGTGCGGAATCGGAGTGACATCACGAATCATATTGATTCGCAATCCAGCGGCTTGAAGGGATCGAATCGCTGATTCTCGACCAGATCCCGGCCCATTCACATACACATCCACTTGGCGCATTCCGCTCTCCATCGCTTTACGAGCGGCAGCCTCACCAGCCCGTTGAGCGGCAAAAGGTGTGCTCTTGCGAGATCCCTTGAACCCTTGGTTCCCGGAGCTTGCCCATACGACAGTATTGCCGCTCATGTCGGTGATGGTGACGATCGTATTGTTGAACGAGGCCTGGACATGAGCCACTCCGCTCTGAACGATCCGGCGTTCTTTCTTTTTCCCTTTTTTGACACTCATACAGGCTCCCTACTCAAATAGCGGTCACGCGTTATGCTGAACGCGTGGGCGGTTTTGGTTTGCTTCCCACACCGGAACGACGGCCTTTTCGCGTCCGCGCATTCGTCTTGGTCCTCTGGCCACGGACTGGCAACCCTTTACGATGGCGCAGGCCACGGTACGTGCCGCTATCGATCAATCGCTTGATGTTCATCGAGAAGGTCTTTCTCAGATCGCCTTCGACCTGAAAACCCTCTTGAATAATTTCTCGAATCTTGACGATATGCTCTTCACTCAAGTCCTTGACGCGAATGGATCCGTCGACCCCGGCCTTGTCCAGGATCGAAAGTGCAGACGCCCGCCCAATCCCATAGACGTAGGTCAGGCCGATGTCCGCCCGTTTTTCTCTTGGTAAGTCCACTCCGGCAATGCGTGCCATACGTCCCCCTTACTTTTTCCTCTTTTCACTCTTCCTCGTTGAATAACCTGATCCAGGTCTATTGCGCGTGTCCAGGAGAACCTTGTGAAACCGAGCCTTGCGCAATCAGGTGACCAATAGGTCATCCTGCGACACCTCTCATCCTTGGCGCTGCTTGTGGCGCGGATTTTCGCAGAGGATTCGCACGACGCCCTTACGCCGGACTACCTTACATTTGGCACAGATCGGCTTGACGGATGATTTCACTTTCATGTCTGTTTCACGCTCCTACTTAAACCGATAGGTGATCCGCCCGCGTGTCAGATCGTATGGCGACAGTTCCACGGTCACCTTATCGCCTGGAAGAATACGGATAAAGTGCATGCGCATTTTCCCGGATATGTGTGCAAGGATCTTATGGCCATTGTCCAGCGACACACGAAACATCGCATTCGGTAAGGTTTCGTTGACCGTGCCTTGAATTTCAATGACATCTTCTTTCGGCACGTACTTCTATCCTTTCTACCAAACTAGCTCTTCAGAGCTGACTTAAAATACGAGGCGGTCCACTCGGCACAATCGCAATCGTATGTTCAAAATGCGCCGAGAGGCTCCCGTCTACCGTCACCGCCGTCCATCGATCCTCAAGAACCTTGACGGCTGAACCACCCATATTGACCATCGGCTCAATCGCTAAAACCATCCCTGCCTGCAACCGTAGGCCCTGACCAGGCTTCCCATAATTCGGCACCTGCGGCTCTTCATGCAACTGCCGGCCAATTCCATGGCCTACGAACTCCGTCACAACCGAATAACCGGCAGATTCGACATACCGCTGAATCGCATGAGAGATGTCCGAGAGACGATGACCAACTTCTGCTTGCTTGATTCCAAGGTACATCGCCTCTTCGGTCACTTGAACCAAGCGGGCATTCTTTTCGGTTGTCTGCCCCACCATGACCGTGACCGCCGAATCCCCATAAAAACCGCCAACGATCGCCCCTAAGTCGAGCCCAATGATATCCCCCTCCTTCAGCACTCGCTTGGAAGGAATCCCGTGAACGACCTGTTCATTTACCGACGCGCAGAGTGTCTTGGGGTAACTTCGATACCCCTTAAAGGCAGGCTGCGCACCGCGAGACCGGATCTCTACCTCGGCTATACGGTCCAGCTCATCAGTCGTGATTCCTGGACGAACGGCTTTCTGCAAAACCCTTAGTGTCTCTGCTACCACTCTTGACGCCTGAGCCATCACCGCAATCTCGTCCGGCGTCTTGAGAATGATCATGTCATGCGGTACGGTGCCAACGACTGCGAGAGATGCTGGAAGACCATATCCACCGCGCCTGACGCATCCATCGGAGACAACAACTTCCGCTCATCATAATAGTGTACAAGCGGGGCCGTTTGCTCATCGTATACCTTCAAGCGCGTCTCGATCGCATCACGACGGTCATCACTGCGCTGCACGAGCGACTCCCCGCATCGATCGCAAACTCCATCCACTTTGGGTCTTGCAAAGTCGACATGGAATGTCGCTTGGCACTTCGGGCAACTTCTTCGGCCGCTCAATCGCTTAACAATGTCCTCACGCGAAACCTGAAAATTTACGACCCGGTCCAGAGGGGTGCCCTTGAGAGCCAAAACCCTTTCCAGTTCTTCCGCTTGCGGAACGGTCCTGGGAAATCCATCCAAAACAAACCCATTGGCGCAGCTGGGGTCAGCCAACTTCTCACGCACCAGCCCAATCACTACGGCATCAGGGACCAGTTTACCCTGGTCCATGTAGTTCTTCGCTTCGATCCCCAGCGTAGTTTGGTTGCGGACCGCTTCGCGAAGAAGATCACCGGTTGAAATCTTCGCCACCTGAAATCGTGCAGCAATTCGGTCAGCCTGAGTTCCCTTACCCACTCCTGGCGCCCCAAGAAACACCACCCGCATGAGTCTCCCCTCACCCACTCCGTCCACGGAGCGGGGCCATGCCCTTACCGAGAAATCCTTCGTAATTCCGCATTAACATGTGGGACTCAATCTGCTGGGCCGTGTCGAGCCCGACACCGATCACGATCAGCAGTGAAGTCCCACCGAAATAGAATGGGACATTCAGTTTATAGATCAAAAATTCCGGGATCACACAGACGATCGCGAGGTAAATTGAGCCGGCAAACGTAATCCTTGTGAGGACCTTGTAGATATAGTCAGAAGTCCGTGTTCCTGGGCGAATTCCAGGAATGAATCCGCCATACTTTTTCATGTTGTCTGCCATGTCCACCGGATTCAAGACCACCGCGGTATAAAAGAAACAAAAAAACAGAATAAGGCCAACGTACATCAGCGTATACAGCAACGAGCCAGGCGCAAGTTGTGCGCCAAAGGCCTTCACCCAAGGGGTCTCAAAAAATCCTGCAATCGTCGCTGGGAATGCAATAATCGACGAGGCGAAAATAGGCGGAATCACCCCCGCCGTATTGATTTTCAGTGGAATATGTGTGCTCTGCCCACCGAACACTCGTCGTCCGATGACCCGCTTCGCATACTGAACCGGGACTTTCCTCCGCCCGCTTTCTAGAAAGACAATCGCTGCCACCACCACGACCATCAATACGGCGAGAGCGACAAGCAAGATAAAGCTGAGCTGCCCAACCTTATAGAGATCAAACGTCTGAGCTACGGCGGCAGGCAAGCGGGCGACAATCCCCGCAAAAATAATCAATGAAATGCCGTTCCCGATGCCTCGCTCGGTAATCTGTTCGCCGAGCCACATCAAGAAGCCCGTACCGGCAGTCAAGGTGATGACCGTCATAAGACGGAACCCCCATCCTGCGCTCATCACGAACGCACCTTGATTCATTTGCTCGAGACCCACGGCAATCCCGAACCCCTGAATCACCGCAATGCCGATCGTCCCGAACCGAGTGTACTGAATAATCTTTTTTCGACCGCGCTCGCCCTCTTTGGCCAACTTCGACAGGTGTGGGACGACCACGGTCAGCAACTGAAGGATAATCGAAGCGCTGATATAGGGCATAATACCCAGCGCCAAGATTGTCAGCCGCGAGAGCGACCCGCCTGAAAAAATATCCAAAAACCCGAGCAGTGCGCCGCCTTGCTTTTGCAGAAAGTCAGAGAGGGCATCGCCATTAATCCCAGGCGTCGGAATATGCGCCCCGATCCGATACACCACCAACATCCCCATGGTGAAGAGGATGCGGGTACGCAGCTCCGGGATTTTAAAAATATTCTGAAAACTGGTCAGGAGTCTCTCAAACACCGGGGATGACCTCGACTCTCCCTCCGGCTGCTTGAATCTTGGCCTCTGCGGACTTGCTGAACTTATGCGCCTGCACGATGATTGCTTTGGTAAGGTCTCCGCTTCCCAGGATCTTGATCGGCAGCGACTTGCGTTTAACCAACCCGGCATCGACCAACACCTGTGGTGTTATAGTACCGGACACCGTCATATCACCCAAACTTTTCAGGTTGACAATCGAGTACTCCTTACGAAATACGTTCGTAAAGCCATGCTTCGGCACTCGACGGATCAAAGACATCTGGCCGCCTTCAAACCCGCCCGCCTGTCGGCTTCGACCACCGGATCTGGCCAACAAACCCTTATGGCCCTTCCCCGATGTTTTCCCGTGGCCAGAACCCGGACCGCGGCCGATACGCTTACGTCGTTTCCTGGATCCTTTTGCAGGACCGAGCTCATGTAAATTCATTGTGGCTGCACTTCCAATAGATATCCAACTTTGCCGATCATCCCTCGCACTTGTGAAGTATTGGGACGAGTGACTGTCTGTCTGATTCTCCTCAAACCGAGACCACTCAAAACACGTCGATGCTTTTGCGGGGTTCCAATCGGGCTTCGTCTCAAGGTAATAACGAAACCCTTAAGGGCTGCTTTGTTGGTCTTCGCTGCAGGCATTAGGCACTCACCCTATTCTGTCCGTCGCCCACCGCGCTACGGCGCATTCCGAGGACGTCTTCAGCGTTTCTAAGTTGACAGAGACCATTGAGTGTGGCACGAACCGTATTAAATGGGTTTCCACGGCCCAGCGTCTTGGCAATGACATTATGGACACCGACGACCTCGACCACAGCCCTGACGGCACCCCCTGCAATAATTCCTGCCCCCTTCTTTGCGGGCTTCAGGAGAACATGCTCAGCCCCGAACAGTCCATGCACCTCATGCGCAATCGTTCCTGACGTGAGGGCAACATGCACCAGGTTTTTCTTGGCCTGCTCAACCGCTTTCGAGATCGCGACGGGCACTTCAGCGGCCTTCCCTTTCCCAATGCCAACCCATCCCTGTCCATCTCCAACCACAACAAGCGCGCAGAAGTTGAAGCGTTTTCCGCCCTTCACGACTTTTGCTACGCGGTTGATAAAGACAACCTTATCCTTCAGGCTTAATTCATCTGGATTTACTCGCACGTAGCATCTCTCCTCTTTATTCCTCTCGCTTCCGCACCGTCACGGAATTGAGGCACGACTAGAACTTCAGACCGCCTTCACGCGATGCTTCGGCCAACGCTTTGACGCGTCCATGGTACATCCGACCACCACGATCGAACACTACCACCTGTACTTTGGCTGCCTTAGCCCGTTCGGCCAACAATTTCCCAACAGCCTTTGCGCCATCGATGCTGCCGGTCGATTTCACCGATGTTTTCAGCGACTTATCTAAGGAAGACGCAGCGGCTAACGTGGTCCCCTGAAGATCGTCGATGATCTGCGCATAGATATGAGAACGGCTGCGAAACACATTAAGGCGTGGCCGCTCTGCTGTTCCAAAGACTCGTTTTCGCACCCGCTGTTTCCGACGCGTTAATTGACTCGCTTTATCTGCAGTATTCATGGATCACCCTACTTCCCCGTCTTTCCGGCTTTCTTACGCAACACTTCCCCTGCATAGCGAACGCCTTTTTGTTTATAGACATCTGGCGGTTTAATCGCTCGCAAGTTCGCCGCAACCTGACCAACCAATCGCTTATCAGTTCCCTTCACATTGATCAACGTCTGCTTATCCACCTTCACATCGATTCCAACGGGAATTGGGTAGGTGACCGGGTTGATATAGCCCACATTGAAGCTCATCGTTCGACCCTGTACGGCTACCTTATAGCCAACCCCGGTAATTTCTAAATTGCGTTCATAGCCCTTGGTCACACCCTGAACGATATTACTGAGTTCTGCGCGAGTCAACCCGTGCAATGCACGGACTTGACGATCCTCAGTTGACCGGCTCACCATGAGGTGTCCATCCGCAATCAAAACCCCAAGACCTGGAGATAACGACCAATCGAGCTGCCCGAGCGGGCCCTTTACAGACACTACGGAGCCGGCAACTTTTACATCCACTCCTGCTGGAATTTGGACCGGTTTCTTTCCTATGCGTGACATCGATGCCTCGTTCTTCTAGCAAGCCGCTGCAATGACAATCTGGTTTGCTTTACCCATCACCACACCGAGCACAGAACTTCTCCGCCCAATCCTGCACGCCGAGAATCCTGATCCGTCATCAACCCCTTCGAAGTGGACAAAATTGCAACGCCAATGCCATTCTTGACTCGTGGGATATCCTTGATCCCCACATACACACGACGACCCGGCTTGCTCACCCGCTGCATACCGGTGACCATGGGCTGCCCTTCTGCGACATACCGTAGCTGCACCTTCAGCACAGGATGTCCATCTGCGACATCCGCCTGGACGCCTTGAATATATCCTTCGTTCTGGAGAATCCGGAGGACCTCGCGCTTGAGCCTGGATGCTGGGACACTCACGACATCATGACGTCGACGAAAACCGTTTTGCAACCGCACCAACAGGTCACTAATAGGATCTGTAACCATACCAACCCTTTCACCAACGCTCTTCGTGTGACCAGAGACGGATTAACCGCCCGGTGACGCGGAAAACGGATAATCTACCAACTCGACTTCCGAACCCCAGGGATCTCACCCTTCAGGCTCAGCAATCGAAAACAAATTCTGCACATGCGAAACCGGCGCAAGAATCCTCGCACCCTCCCACAGATCTCGCATCGGTGATAGTCCCTGACAGGGAATTTTGCCTTGATGGCTGATTTATTTCTGAGCGCTAATCTCGACACCTGCGGCTCCTTCGTTTGACATTACGTCCGGAATGGCATTCCCAAGTGCTTCAACAACGCCCTGCCCTCATCATTGGTCCTGGCGGTCGTGACAATCGTAATGTCCATGCCATGGATCGATGCGACCTCGTCATATTTAATCTCGGGGAAGATGAGCTGCTCTTTGAGTCCAAGCGTGTAATTACCTCGTCCATCGAAGGACTTTGGCGAAATACCTCGGAAGTCTCGAATCCGTGGTAATGCCAGGGATACGAGACGATCGAAAAATTCCCACATCCTCCGGCTACGCAAGGTCACTTTCGTGCCAATCGGCATCCCTTGACGCAGCTTAAAGGCAGCAATAGCCTTTTTCGCCTTTGTAATAAGGGGCTTCTGGCCAGTAATCGCACCTAATTCACTAGCGGCACTCTCGAGCAGCTTCACGTTTTGAATGGCTTCGCCCATCCCGACGTTCAGCACAATCCGCTCAAGCTTTGGAACCTGCATGATATTTTTATACCCGAACTCTTTCATGAGCGCAGGCACAACTTTCTGCAGGTATGCCTCACGTAGCCGTGGATTGAACTTGGACTCTTCACTGCCCTCGTCCATCGCCTTCGGCGCCGACGACCCTTCCTTCTTGTGTGGGCGTCGCTCTGACGTCTTACTGCCTTTTCCTGATTCAACCTTCGCCATCTGGCGTCCTCACTCCTACTCGACTGAGTCGTTCGATTTTTTGCTGAACCGGACCCGTCGGCCATCATCGAGCATACGCACGCCCAGCCGGGTCGGCTTCTGCGTCACAGGACACAAATACATCACATTTGAGATTGCAAGAGGTGCTTCCCGCTCGAGAATGCCACCTTGCTTGACTTTCTGATTCGGCTTGGTGTGGCGCTTAATCATATTCAGCTTTTCAACCACAACCTTCCCCGCTGCAGGATCAACTGAAAGGACTTTTCCGGACTTGCCGCGATCGCGGCCGGCGATGACGACGACCATATCCCCCTTACGAACCCGACTCTTCTTCAATGCCTGCTTATTCATCCCGCCATCTCCACCCTAGTTAAAGCACTTCCGGAGCTAGGGAAATAATCTTCATGAACTTCTTCCACCGCAATTCGCGCGCAATCGGCCCAAAAATACGCGTCCCAACAGGATCCCCATCCTTATTGATGAGAACACAGGCATTCCGATCAAACTTGATGTAGGAACCATCCTCGCGACGAACCTCTTTGGTCGTCCGCACCACCACAGCACGGCTCACATCGCCTTTTTTTACCGTTGCTGCGGGAATGGCCTCTTTCACCGCTACTACGACAATGTCTCCGAGAGAGGCATACCGACGCCTAGTTCCACCAAGCACGTGAAAACACATGGCCTGCTTGGCACCAGAATTATCGGCCACATCCATATATGTATAGCTTTGGATCATAGTCGCTGTGTTTCCTCTACCGTTCGAACGATCTCGACCTACTCACCCCGTCCCTTCTCCACAACCTCAACAACCCGCATATGCTTATCCTTACTAATCGGCCTCGTCTCGATCATACGCACACGGTCGCCGATCTTGCAGGCATTGGCCTCATCGTGGGCCTTGAATCTGGTGACCCGTCGAAGCACTTTCCGATAAAGCGGGTGAATAACCGAACGTTCAATCTCGACGACCACGGTCTTGTTCATCTTATTGCTGACCACACGCCCAACCCATTCACGCCGTTTACTTACCGACTCTCCCATCGTCAGGCCCCCTTCACCGCGGTAGAAATTGCATCGGCCTGCGCTAGCTCGCGCTGAATCGTCTTCACTCTAGCAATGGACCGCTTCGTCTTTCGAACCTGCATCGGGTTTTCCAACCGTCCCGTGCCCAGCTGAAAACGAAGATTGAAAAGTTCCTGCGTGAGCTGCTGCGTCTTCTCCGAAAGCTCAGGTCCCGTTAGTTGCCGTAATTCCTTCAGATCCATGGATGCGCTCCCTACCCTTGCGTCCGGTTCGAACGATGCTAAAATTCGCCACGAATGACGCACTTCGTGGCAATAGGCAACTTATGCGAAGCCAATCGGAATGCCTCCTTGGCGACATCAGACGTCACGCCATCCATCTCATAGAGGATTCGGCCAGGCTTGACCACCGCGACCCAGTACTCCGGGTTACCCTTCCCTTTACCCATTCGAGTTTCAGCCGGTTTCTTAGTGATCGGCTTATCGGGGAAAATTCTCGTCCAGACCTGACCGCCGCGCTTGACAAACCTGGTGATTGCAATACGAGCCGCCTCGATCTGTCGGCTGGTGACCCAACCTGGTTCCAACGCCTTCAATCCAAATTCTCCGAGCGTAATTTGGCCGCCACGATAGGCCTTGCCATTCATACGCCCCTTCATCATTTTGCGAAATTTTACTTTCTTTGGTGCTAACACGATATCCTCTTCAGTTACCCGAGCCTGCGGTCAAATGCCGACTCTTTCTTGAGGGGCTGCAACGGCAGAACCTCTCCTTTATAGATCCAGGTCTTGATCCCGATCTGTCCCATCGTCGTGTGGGCCTCAGCAAATCCATAATCGATTTCCGCCCTGAGCGTATGAAGCGGCACCCGGCCTTCTCGATACCACTCTGAGCGCGCAATCTCGGCACCGCCCAGACGACCCCCGACCATAATCTTGATGCCTTGAGCTCCGAGACGAAGAGCAGACTGCACACTTCGTTTCATGGCCCGGCGGAATGCTACTCGCTTTTCCAACTGAGTGGCCACGTTTTCACTCACCAACTGAGCATCCAGCTCAGGCTTCTTGATTTCCTTCACTGTGATGTACACCTGACCCGAATAGCTCTTCTCCAACTCTGCCTTGAGCTTATCAACCTCAGCACCCTTACGGCCGATGATGATACCAGGACGCGCGGTATGAATAATCACACGCGTTTGGTCCCCCGATCGCTCGATCTCAACCTTAGCCACACCAGCATGAAAGAGGCGCTGCTTGACCATCTTGCGAATCTTGATATCCTGATGGAGCAGCTTTGCATAGTCCTTGCTGGCATACCACCGAGAACTCCACGTGACGTTATACCCTAGTCGGTACCCGATCGGATGTGTCTTTTGCCCCATAACTTCTTGCGCCTCACTCAGACAGGAATTGAATCCGTTCCGTTAGCCCCTCTACCTATTTCTTTTCCTTCATGCTTGCAGCCGATACGACGACAGTAATGTGACTCATCCGCTTTTGAATCGCATTCGCACGTCCCTGTGATCGAGCCCGAAAGCGTTTCAGCGTCGGCCCGCAATCAACGAAGGCCTTCGACACGACCATCGACTCACTGTCACCCATCTCCTTTTGCTCCGCATTGGCGACGGCAGACCGCAAGATCTTTTCGACTACCTTTGACGCGTGACGCGGCAAATTTCGAAGCAATGCCAAGGCCATCGGAACTTGCTGCCCACGAATCAAATCGATCACCGGGCGGGCTTTTCTTGGAGAAACGCGTACAAACCGTAGAACTGCTTGTGCTTCAGTCATAACCTTCCCATCCAATCGAGTTTGCCGAGACCACAGCCCGTCACCTACTTGAGGGCGACTGACTTCTCTGTCCTGGCATGCCCATGCCCCTTAAAAAACCTGGTCGGAGCAAACTCTCCCAACTTGTGCCCAACCATGTTTTCCGTCACGAAGACAGGAATAAACTTTTTCCCGTTATGAACCGCGAACGTATGCCCGATCATGTCCGGGATAACCGTAGACCGTCGAGACCACGTCTTAATGATCTTGCGATCTTTATTCTGATTCATCCGCTCAACCTTTTGAAGCAGATGGTCATCGACGAATGCGCCTTTACTTACTGACCTCGGCATCGCGTACTCCTACTTGCGGCGGGAAATAATGAACTTGTCCGTCGCCTTATTGTTCCGGGTCTTGTACCCCTTGGTCGGAAGACCCCATGGGGAGACCGGATGGGGATTACCCTGTCCGGACTTTCCTTCGCCGCCACCATGCGGATGATCGACCGGATTCATCACGACACCGCGGACATTTGGGCGTCGGCCCAACCACCGGGCCCGACCTGCTTTCCCCACATTAATATTCTCATGATCCGTATTCCCCACCTGTCCAACAGTTGCCATACAGGCAGAAAGAATTCTCCGCATTTCACCAGACCTTAGTCGCACCTGCACATATTCGCCATCACGTCCCATCACCTGCGCAGAACCACCCGCACTACGAATCAACTGTCCGCCTTTTCCAGGCTTCAACTCCAAATTATGAATGGTGGTTCCTAGCGGCATACTGGACAAGGGCAACGCATTCCCAGTACGAACCTCTGAACCAACACCGGACTGCACCAGATCTCCAACCTTTAAACCAACAGGAGCTAGGATGTAGCGCTTCTCTCCATCCCTATAGTGCACCAAGGCGATTCTGGCTGACCGATTGGGATCATATTCAAGCGCCGCAATGGTCCCAGGGATTCCAGACTTATCCCGACGGAAATCAATCTTCCGATAGAGCCGCTTATGTCCACCCCCGCGAAAACGAACGGTCGTCCGCCCGTCGTTGTTCCTGGCGCCAGTGCTGCGACGGAATGACGTGAGCGATTTCTCAGGCCTCTTCTTCGACAACTCTTCGGTCGTCACCGCGGTCATCCCGCGACGTCCCGGTGTCCTTGGCTTGTATACTCGTATCCCCATGTGACAGTCGTCCTTCCAGTACACCGAGATCAGCCCGGTGCAATGTCCCGCTATGCGCTCTCGTAGAGCTCCAACTTCTCGCCTTGCTTGAGCTTGACGAAGGCCTTCTTCCAATCTGATCGCTTACCAGAGAAACGCCCCAAGCGCTTCACCTTTCCGCGCACATTCATGACGTTCACTCGCTCGACCTTCACCTTCAACAAGGCTTCGACCGCTTGCTTAATCTGGACACGATTCGCATCCGGGTGAACGAGAAAACCCACCGTGTTGTTGCCTTCCCGCATCGCCGTGATTTTTTCCGTCAGCAACGGCTGCAACAGAATGCTATGGAGACCTGCCTTCATGCCCAGACCTCCTTCACCCGCGGCAACTCGCGCTCAGGAATCAGAATCAATTCAGCTCGAACAATATCGTAGACGTTCAGTCCTTCAGGCCCAACCACACACACATTAGGAAGATTACCCGCAGCTTGAGCCAGTCCAGCATGCCCTGCACCTGCCACAATCAAAGCATAAGCCCCGGCGCCAAAATTGGTCAGGGCCTGGGCCAGCAATTTCGTCTTCGGTTGGTCCAACGATAGATTCGACACAATCACCACTTGTCCGTCGGCCAACTTTGCCGAAAGCGCACTTTGAAGAGCTGCACGATACTTCTTTTTCGGCATACTGTAGGAATAATCACGCGGCTTCGGCCCAAATACCGACCCGCCATGACGCCATACGGGAGAACGGATCGACCCTGCCCGGGCTCGTCCGGTATGCTTTTGCTTCCATGGCTTCTTTCCAGACCCGGCAACTTCTCCTCGACGTAGTGTCGATGCCGTACCCTGACGCTCACAGGCACGCTGCATGACCACTGCCTCATGGACTAAGGCCGTATGCGGCTTGCAGCCGAACACTTCCTGCGGAAGATCGACGGACCCGACTTTCTGTCTCTTCAAATCAACGACATCAACCGTGGGCATGCCCTACCCCTTCTTCGACTTTCTCACCATGATAAGTCCATTCGCCGCTCCTGGGATTGCCCCTCGAACAAACAGCAAGTTCTCATCAGGCCTGGATTCAATAACTTTCAATCGCTGAACCGTAATCCGCTTAGCCCCCATGTGCCCAGGCAGGGTCTTCCCTTTCCAGACACGAGAAGGATAGGAACTGGCTCCCATCGAACCGGGGTGACGATGGAACATGGAGCCGTGAGATTCAGGACCGCCAGCATAGTGATGCCGCTTCACCACCCCCTGAAATCCCTTTCCCTTCGAAATACCAATGACATCCACCCAATCGCCCTTCTTAAAGATATCGACCTTGATGGATTGCCCCACTTCCAACTCGCTAACCTTTTGAAACTCCCTGAGTACACGGGTGGCTGGAGCCTCAGTCTTCTTCAGATGTCCCAGCTCAGCCTTGGACAACTTGCGTTCTTTCACTTCGCCAAAAGACAACTGCACGGATTCATATCCATCTCGCTCTTTTGTCTTGATCGTGACTACGCGGCAAGGGCCCGCCTCGATTACGGTCACAGGTGTAAACCGCGTCTCATCAAATATTTGGGTCATCCCCAGCTTCTTACCCAACAATCCGTTCGTCATGTGCGACGTTCCTTGTCAGTCAACTACGATTAAAGCTTAATCTCGACATCCACGCCGGCCGCCAAGTTCAGCTTCATCAGGGAGTCCATGGTCTCAGGAGTCGCGTCCATAATATCCATCAAACGCTTGTGCGTTCTAATTTCGAACTGTTCGCGAGCCTTTTTATCCGCATGCGTCGCACTCTGGACCGTAAACTTTTCAATGCGCGTAGGAAGCGGAATCGGCCCGACAATTTTTGCCCCGCTTCGACGGACAGTCTCAACGATTTCCGCCACAGACTGATCTAACACGCGGTAATCAAACCCGCGCAACCGAATCCTGATTCTTTGTTCAACCTTAACCATTCATTCCTCTATTCATCCGGCTAATCACTACGCCAGAATTTCAGTGACGACGCCGGAGCCGACGGTCTTGCCGCCCTCGCGCACCGCAAACCGCAACCCCTGATCCATCGCGATCGGACTGATCAGCTCCCCCGTGACGCTCACATTGTCCCCCGGCATGACCATCTCCACCCCCGGATTGAGCGTCATCACCCCGGTCACATCGGTCGTCCGGAAGTAGAACTGCGGCCGGTACCCGTTGAAGAACGGCGTATGCCGCCCGCCTTCCTCTTTGGCCAACACGTAAATCTCCGCCTTGAACTTCGTATGCGGCGTGATGCTCTTCGGCTTCGCCAGCACCATCCCGCGCTCCACATCTTCCTTCTTCGTCCCGCGCAAGAGCACGCCGACATTGTCGCCCGCCTGACCCTCATCGAGCACCTTGCGGAACATCTCGACGCCCGTGACCACGGTGGCCTGATTCGGCCGTAAGCCCACGACCTCGATTTCATCGCCGACTTTGACGATCCCCCGCTCCACACGCCCGGTCACGACGGTCCCGCGGCCGCTGATGGTAAACACGTCTTCGATCGGCATCAGGAATGGCTTATCGATGGGGCGTTGCGGCGTCGGGATATAGGTGTCCACCGCCTCTAAGAGCTGCAGAATGGCCGGCACGCCGAGCGGACCCTGATCCCCTTCCATGGCCTTCAAGGCGGACCCGTGAATAATGGGGGTCTTGTCACCCGGGAAGCCATACTTCGTCAGGAGCTCGCGCACTTCGAGCTCCACCAGCTCCAAGAGCTCCTTGTCGTCGATCTTATCGGCCTTGTTCAGGAACACCACGATGTAGGGCACCCCGACCTGCCGGGCCAAGAGGATATGTTCCCGCGTCTGGGGCATGGGGCCGTCCGCGGCGCTCACCACCAGGATGGCGCCATCCATCTGCGCGGCCCCGGTGATCATGTTCTTGACGTAATCGGCGTGGCCCGGGCAGTCCACATGGGCATAGTGACGATTGGCGGTTTCATATTCCACGTGACTGATGGCAATCGTCATGATCTTGGTGGCATCGCGCCGCCCCTGACTCTCGCTGGCTTTCGCCACTTCGTCATAGGAGATGAACTTCGCCATCCCCTTGTCCGCACTGACCTTGGTCAAGGCGGCGGTCAATGTCGTCTTCCCGTGGTCCACGTGCCCGATCGTCCCGATATTCACGTGCGGCTTCCGCCGCTCATATTTCGCCTTCGCCATACCCGCTCCCTCCCGTCCTCACTCAAGAATCAATTCGACTACTCACCACGATACTTGGCAATGATGGCCTCGGAAATCTGTCGAGGCACCGGCTCGTATCGGTCAAACTCCATGCTATAGGTGGCACGACCCTGCGTTCGAGACCGAAGATCGGTCGCATACCCGAACATCTCGCTGAGTGGCACCGAAGCATCAATGATCTGCGCAGTAGCCCGCGACTTCATTCCCTGCACCTTGCCACGACGACCATTCAAGTTCCCGATCACATCGCCCATGAAATCCTGAGGAACTACAACCTCCACCTTCATGATCGGCTCAAGTAACACCGGGTCGGCTTTCTTACAGGCATCGATGAATGCCATTGAACCGGCGATTTTAAATGCCATTTCATTGGAGTCGACATCGTGAAACGATCCGTCGATCACCGTGACCCGAACATCGCGAAGCGGATACCCCGCGATCACGCCAGAATCGAGCCGCTCCTTGACACCCTTTTCGATCGCCGGAACGAACTCCCTTGGAATAGAGCCACCGACGGTCTTATTGATGAACTCCAAGCCCTTGCCTGATTCAGTGGGCTCGACCGTCAACACCACATGTCCGTACTGGCCACGACCACCGGTCTGCTTGATGTACTTCGCCTCAGCTTCAGCCTTCTTGCGAATTGTTTCCCGGAAAGCCACCTCCGGCTTTCCGACATTGGCTTCCACCTTGAATTCACGCAGCATACGATCAACGATAATTTCCAGATGCAGCTCTCCCATCCCGGCAATGATCGTCTGCGCAGTCTCCTCATCCGTCTTCACTCGAAAGGATGGATCTTCCTGCGCCAGCTTCTGGAGCGCGAACCCCATCTTTTCTTGATCTTGCTTGGTTTTTGGCTCGATCGCCATTGCAATGACCGGCTCAGGAAACTTCATGACCTCGAGCAGGACCGGCTGCTTTTCATCCGCCAACGTGTCTCCGGTCGTCGCCCCTTTCAGTCCGACGGCCGCGACAATATCACCCGCATACGCTACATCAATGTCTTCACGCTTGTTCGCATGCATCTTCAGAAGACGTCCAACGCGATCCCTCGTTCCCTTCGTCACATTCGCGACGGACGTTCCCGTCTTCAACGTGCCCGAATAGACCCGGAGAAAGGTGAGCTGACCCGCAAAGGGATCCGTCATGATCTTGAAGGCTAAGGCAGCAAACGGCTCACTATCTGAGGGACGTCGCTTCACTTCCTTTTCGGTATTCGGATCAATCCCAGTCACTGATTCGACATCAAGCGGGGATGGAAGAAAGTCAACGACCCCATCCAGCAACTGCTGAACACCCTTGTTCTTAAATGCCGACCCGCACAGAATGGGAGTAATCTTCATCGAGATAACGCCAGCCCGAATAGCTCGACGGACCTCTTCTTCCGTTAACGGCTGACCGTTGAGATACTTGTCCATTGTCTGTTCGTCGAATTCAGCGACCGCATCCAACATTTTATCGCGGTATTCCCTGGCTCTATCGAGCAGGTCGGCAGGAATTTCATCGACTTTATACTTGGCGCCAAGCGTCTCGTCGTCATACACATAGGCCTTCATGGTCACGAGATCGATCGACCCTCTAAACTCAGACTCACGGCCGATAGGGATCTGAATCGGGACAGGGTTCGCACCCAACCGATCGATCATTGTCTGGACGCTGGCATAAAAATCCGCGCCGATTCTGTCCATCTTATTCATGAACGCGATCCTTGGCACACTATACTTATCCGCCTGCCGCCAGACCGTCTCAGATTGGGGCTCTACACCCTGCACTGAATCAAACACTGCCACGGCTCCATCGAGCACGCGGAGGGACCGCTCAACCTCAATCGTAAAATCGACGTGCCCTGGAGTATCAATGATATTAATGCGATGGTCTCGCCAGAAACAGGTCGTCGCAGCAGCCGTAATGGTAATCCCGCGCTCCCTCTCCTGCTCCATCCAATCCATCGTCGCTGCGCCCTCGTGAACCTCACCCATCTTGTGTGAGATCCCGGTGTAGTAAAGAATACGTTCAGTCGTCGTTGTCTTACCGGCATCAATGTGAGCCATGATGCCGATGTTCCGAGTTTGCTCTAATGGTGATTGACGCGCCACGGACTTCCCCTAAAAAAACATATATGCCGCAACACGAGCCAATGAAACGCTACGACTTGCGGACACCCGCGTGAGCGGATCGCAGCGTGGCCCAGCTGCAGCACAGAACGACGCTACCAGCGATAGTGCGCGAATGCCTTGTTGGCTTCTGCCATCCGATGCACGTCTTCCCGCTTCTTAACCGCCGCCCCCGTATTATTCGACGCGTCCAGCAGCTCGGCCGCGAGCTTTTCTCGCATGCTCTTACCGCCGCGAGTCCGCGAATACTCCGCTAACCATCGGAGAGCCAGAGACATCCGGCGAGCCGGACGAATTTCCACAGGCACTTGATACGAGGCACCGCCCACCCGGCGAGACTTGACCTCAACGACCGGCTTCACATTATCGATCGCCGTCCGGAAGATCTTCAGCGGATCGTTGCCGGTCTTCTCCTGAATGACATCGAAGGCTCCATAGCAAATACGCTCGGCCGTACTTTTCTTTCCACCCGACATGAGAATATTCAAAAACTTCCCGACGAGCTTGTCTCGATACCGCACATCCGGGAGAGGATCGCGATGGTCTAAAAATCTAGTTCTTGGCATGTGTCATTCACTCTCTCGTTACCAACTGTGACAGTCTTTTACTTAGGACGCTTCGCTCCATACTTCGAACGACTCTGCTTTCGATCCGCCACACCGACGGCATCGAGCGCACCTCTGACGATGTGATAGCGCACACCAGGCAGGTCCTTCACACGGCCGCCACGCACGAGCACAATGGAGTGCTCCTGGAGATTGTGGCCGACACCGGGGATATACGTTGTAACTTCCATCCCGTTCGTCAACCGGACACGCGCAACTTTACGCAGCGCCGAGTTCGGCTTCTTCGGCGTCGAGGTATAGACACGAAGACAGACACCACGCTTCTGCGGACAGGACTTGAGGGCAGGACTCTTCGTCTTCGCATGCGCCAACTGGCGACCTTTTCTGACTAACTGATTAATCGTTGGCATTGGTACTTCGCTCTCATCTTCGGCACAGTTTGACCGCTTTACTCAACCCTTCATGGGCAAAGCCGGTGAATTATAGTGAGCATTGATCGTGGTGTCAAGCTTCGCTCGACACCACGATGCACTTATGAGCGAGCGGGCTCTCCTGTTCCGGTTACGACGCCCTCGCGGGTAAGGGCCGAGGCCTCTCCCTGGCCCACAACGATAGGCTCAGGCTTGGGACTGATGACAAAGGTGTCCCGATACTCCTCGAAGCCCGTTCCAGCTGGAATCAAGCGACCGACGATGACATTTTCTTTCAGGCCCAACAAATTATCAACGCGTCCGTTGATCGCTGCTTCCGTCAAGACACGGGTGGTTTCTTGGAATGACGCTGCTGAAATAAAGCTATCCGTAGTCAGTGCTGCCTTGGTAATACCAAGTAGTACGGGTTTCCCAAGACCCGGTTGCCCACCCTTCGCCAACACTCGCTCGTTCTCCTCGTCAAACAACATCTTGCTGACTTGACTACCCGGCAAGAATTCCGTATCTCCAGGGTCTTCGATTCTGACCTTACGAAGCATCTGTCGCACAATGATCTCGATATGCTTGTCGTTGATCGTCACGCCTTGCAACCGGTAGACATCCTGGACCTCATCGACGAGATATTTCTGCAACTCATTCGGACCCAACACATCGAGGATGTCGTGCGGATTGGCGGATCCATCCATCAACGGCTCACCGGCCCTGACCCAATCACCTTCATGCACGTTGACATGCTTGCCCTTTGGTATGAAGTATTCCTTCACATCACCCATCTTGTTGTTGACCAATACTTTGCGCATGCCTTTCACAAAACCATCGTACGAGACTTCTCCATCGATTTCGCTGATGACGGCCGTCTCCTTCGGCTTTCTCGCCTCAAACAACTCAGCGACGCGAGGCAAACCACCTGTGATGTCTTTCGTCTTGGTCGTCTCCCGAGGAATCTTGGCCAACACATCACCAGGATGAACCTCTGCCCCCTTTTCAACGAAAATATGCGCGCCGACCGGAAGGAGATAGCGAGCCACGTTTGCCGCCGCTGCAACCTTGGCGGTTTTCCCACTGTCATCCTTAATCGACACGCGTGGACGCAACGTTGCCCCGCTATGCTCAACGATGACCTTACGGGAAAGACCGGTGACTTCATCAAACTCTTCTTTCATGGAGACACCTTCAATGATGTCCCCGTATGCCACCTTACCGCCGACCTCAGTGAGAATGGTCAGTGAGTACGGATCCCATTCGACCAACTTCTGGCCTAGCTCAACGCGACCGCCATCCTTCACCTTGATCTTGGCGCCATAGACAACCGCATATTTTTCGCGTTCACGCCCAGTCTCATCCGCAATGGCAATCTTTGCGTTCCGATTCATGACGACCCATTCGCCTTCTTTGTTCTGGACCGCAATCCCGGCGTTATGGAAGTCGGCGTTCTTCTTGGCATCGAAACTCATGAACTTGATGGTGCCTGCGTGCTTTGATTCGGTCACCGTCTGCTCAACCACCTTACTCGCTGTTCCACCGATGTGGAATGTCCTCATGGTCAACTGCGTTCCCGGCTCACCGATCGACTGCGCGGCAATAACACCAACCGGTTCGCCTTTTTCGACCAACCGCCCGCGGGCCAAATCCCGGCCATAACAGGAGCGACAGACTCCACGGCGCGACTGACAGGTCAGCACCGAACGAATCTTGACACGGTCGACCGCGGCCTCCACGATTGCCTTTGTCCTGTCCTCGTCGATCTCCTCATTGAACGACACAATGATCTCACCTGTTACTGGATCACGAATATCCTCGGCGGCCAACCGTCCCAACACCCGCTCTTCAATTGGCTGGATGATTTCACCACCCTCGACCAAGGCGCTCACAATGATGCCATCCGTGGTGCCGCAATCGATCTCATTGATGATTACATCCTGTGCGATATCCACCAAGCGCCGCGTGAGATAACCGGAGTTTGCGGTCTTCAACGCCGTGTCGGCCAGCCCCTTACGGGCACCGTGCGTCGAGATGAAGTACTGCAACACCGTTAATCCTTCACGGAAGTTCGCGGTAATTGGAGTCTCGATGATTTCACCGGACGGCTTTGCCATCAATCCGCGCATACCGCCCAACTGACGGATCTGCTGTGAACTGCCACGGGCACCGGAGTCCGCCATCATGAAGATCGGGTTGAAGGACTCGATCTTGTTAGGATCACCACCAGCTCCCAACTCTTTCATCATTTCATTGGCGACCTGCTCGGTCACATGGGCCCAGATGTCGATCACCTTGTTATAGCGTTCTCCATTGGTGATCAACCCTTCGGCATATTGCCGCTCAATCTCCGTGACTTCATGCTGAGCCTTCCCCAACAGCTCGCCCTTCTTGGTTGGAATGTGCATGTTGTCGATGCAGATCGAGATGCCTGCACGCGTGGCGTATTGAAACCCCGTGTCTTTGACCTTGTCGAGAAACGTGACTGTCTCCCGATGACCGCACTGCCGATAGACCGCATCAATGAGCTTCGTCATTTCCTTCTTGGTCATGAGCTTGTTCGCGTTGGCAAACGGCATTTCTGGAGGAAGAACTTCCGAGAGGATGACTCGCCCAACGGTGGTCTGAACGAGGCTCCCCTCGATCCGCACCTTGATCCGCGCATGCTCTTCCAATTCTCGCGAATCAAACGCGATGCGCACTTCCTCTGGTGAGCCGAATACTTTTCCCTCTCCCTTGGCTCCCGCACGCTCTTTCGTCAGCCAATAACAGCCGAGTACCATGTCTTGCGACGGCACGGCAATTGGCTTGCCGTTAGCGGGCGAGAGGATGTTATTGATCGACATCATCAGCACCCGTGCTTCCACCTGCGCTTCGACCGAGAGCGGAACATGAACTGCCATCTGGTCACCGTCGAAGTCGGCGTTGAATGCGGCACAGACCAGCGGATGCAGCCGGATGGCCTTGCCTTCAACCAACACGGGATCAAACGCCTGGATACCGAGACGGTGCAACGTCGGTGCACGGTTCAGCAGTACAGGATGTTCGCGAATCACCTCGTCGAGTACGTCCCACACTTCCGGCCGTTCCTTTTCGACCAAGCGTTTGGCACTCTTGATCGTGGTCGCCGCACCTCGCTCCTCCAGCTTGTGGAAGATAAAGGGTTTGAAGAGCTCAAGCGCCATCTTCTTCGGCAATCCACATTGATGCAGCCGAAGCTCCGGTCCCACGACGATGACAGTTCGGCCCGAATAGTCGACCCGTTTACCGAGCAGGTTTTGGCGAAAACGCCCCTGCTTTCCCTTCAGCATATCGCTCAGCGACTTGAGCGGACGCTTGTTGGGGCCACGAATCGCGCGACCGCGACGACCGTTATCAAAGAGGGCGTCGACCGCTTCCTGTAGCATCCGCATTTCGTTTCGGATAATCACACCCGGCGCTTTCAGCTCGATCAGCCGCTTCAGGCGGTTGTTCCGATTGATGACGCGACGGTACAAATCATTCAGATCCGATGTCGCAAAACGCCCGCCGTCCAGCGGCACGAGTGGGCGCAATTCCGGCGGCAGCACCGGGATGACATCCATGATCATCCATTCAGGCATGTTTCCAGACTTGCGGAAGGCCTCGATGACTTTTAACTGCTTCGCATATTTCTTCTTCAGCGCCGCGGAGGCCGACGTCTTGGCCTTGGCCTTGATTTCGTCCCATTTGGCATTGATGTCGATCTTGCGGAGCAACTCCCGGATGGCATCGGCACCGATGCCCACTTTGTAGGAACCGGGGCTATATTCAGATTGGAGCGAGCGAAGCTTTTCCTCCGAGACCAACTCCTTCTCCGTCAAATCTGTCGATCCGGGATCGACACAGACATAGCTCTCGAAGTAGAGAATCCGCTCCAGTCCTTTGAGGCTCATGTCGAGCAATGTTCCAATCCGGCTGGGCACGCCCTTGAGGAACCAGATATGTGCAACTGGTGCCGCGAGCTCGATATGGCCCATGCGCTCACGGCGAACCTTGGACTGAATGACCTCGACGCCGCACTTGTCGCAGACAATTCCGCGGTGCTTCATGCGCTTGTACTTGCCGCAGTTGCACTCCCAATCTTTGATCGGGCCAAAAATCTTCGCGCAAAAGAGTCCGTCTTTTTCCGGCTTAAACGACCGGTAATTGATCGTCTCCGGCTTCTTCACTTCGCCGTAGGACCACGACCGAATCTTTTCGGGTGACGCGATCCTGATCCGCATCGAATCGAACGACACCGCATCGCGCGGTTTCTCAAACAATGTATAGACGCCTTCCAAAGTAGTGACCTCCTCTGATGCCGACCCCTCAGGCCGGCACACAAATGGGTTAGTCTTGCGACTTGACCAGTTCGACGTCGAGTCCCAAACTCTGCAGCTCTTTGACCAAGACGTTAAACGACTCGGGCAATCCAGGCTCCAGAAACGGCTCACCCTTGACGATCGCTTCGTACATCCGCGATCGGCCCGGTACGTCGTCTGATTTTACCGTCAAGAACTCTTGCAGCGTGGACGCAGCGCCATAGGCCTGCAACGCCCACACTTCCATTTCTCCCAACCGCTGGCCGCCGAATTGCGCCTTGCCACCGAGCGGCTGCTGCGTGACGAGCGAATAGGGACCGATCGACCGCGCGTGAATCTTGTCGTCAACCAAGTGGTGCAACTTCAGGACATACATGTACCCGACCGTGACAGGACTGCCGAACATTTCGCCGGTCCGTCCGTCCATCAGCATGGTTTGCCCGCTGGTCGGCAAGTTCGCTTTCTTGAGCAGTTCCTTGATTTCTGTTTCTGACGCTCCATCGAACACCGGACTCGCCACCTTGATCCCGAGTGCTTTAGCCGCCCAACCCAAGTGAGTTTCTAGGATCTGACCGACGTTCATACGTGACGGCACACCGAGAGGATTCAGCACGATTTCCACAGGCGTCCCATCCGGCAAGCAAGGCATGTCCTCTTCGGGCAAGACCCGAGAGACCACACCCTTGTTTCCATGCCGTCCGGCCATCTTGTCGCCGACCTGAATCTTGCGCTTCATCGAGACATAGACCTTGACGAGTTTGATGACTCCAGGCGGAAGCTCATCGCCCCGTTTCAACCGACCAACCTTCTCATCATACAGCGTCTGAAGGATTTCGATCTGTTCCTTCGCCCGCCGCTCGACGTCTTCCAGCTCCTTCTGTTCGTCCGGATCGCTCAGAATGATGTAGCGGACGGTCTCGTCCGGCAACCGCTTGAGAATCTCTGCGGTCAGCTTGCCCTTCTTCTTCAGAATGACATCGCCGCTTTCAGGATCCATCAAGTCACGACCAACCACTTTCCCCAACAGGAGCTTTCTGATCTTCTTTGTCTTTTCTTCATCGATGATGCGGAGTTCCTCATGATGATCACGCTGGAGCTTCATCGCATCTTCGCTTTCAATACTCTTGGATCGCTCATCCTTATCGAGCCCCTTGCGCGAGAAGATTTTCACATCGACGACGATGCCCTCGACGCCCGGCGGCACCGTGAGCGACGTATCCTTCACATCGCCGGCCTTTTCACCGAAGATGGCCCGCAGAAGCTTCTCTTCCGGCGTAAGCTGTGTTTCGCCTTTCGGCGTCACCTTCCCGACCAGAATATTTCCCGGCTTGACCTCGGCCCCGATACGGATGATCCCGCTCTCGTCGAGATCGCGAAGCGCTTCTTCTCCGACGTTCGGGATGTCGCGAGTAATGTCCTCTTTCCCCAACTTGGTATCGCGGGCCTCCACCTCGAATTCCTCAATGTGAATCGAAGTGAACGCATCCTCCCGTACCAGCTTTTCGCTCAACAGAATGGCGTCTTCAAAGTTGTATCCGCCCCAGGGCATGAAGGCGACGAGAATATTCTTACCTAGCGCCAGTTCGCCGTGATCAATGGCGGGACCGTCAGCCAGGACCTGTCCAACTTTCACTGGCTGCCCAAGCCGGACCACCGGTGTCTGTGTGATGGTCGTGCTCTGGTTCGATCGCTGGAACTTAATTAGATCGTACACGTCCAAGCCGGCATCATTCCTTTTCCGACCTTCTTTCGAATCGGCGCGCACGACGATCCTCGTGGCATCCACGCTTTCCACGACGCCGGCACGCCTGGCCTGCACCACATAGCCTGAGTCACGCGCGACCACGGTTTCCATCCCCGTGCCGACCAACGGAGCCTCCGACTTGAGCAGCGGCACCGCCTGACGCTGCATGTTTGATCCCATCAAGGCACGGTTGGCATCGTCATGCTCCAAGAACGGCACCAAGGCCGTGGCTACGCTCACCACCTGCTTCGGCGACACGTCCATGTATTCGATCTTATCTGAAGTGGCTGTCACGAAATCTCCGGCCGCGCGCGCTGAAATGGTTTCGGACACCAGGCGACCAGAGGCATCCACCTGCGAGTTCGCCTGCGCGATGATGTACTTGTCCCCTTCGATCGCGGAAAGAAACTCGATCTCGTCGGTGACTCGCCCCTTGACCACTTTGCGATAGGGCGCTTCGATAAATCCGAACTTATTGATGCGCGCATAAGTCGCCAGTGACGTGATCAAGCCAATGTTCGGACCTTCCGGTGTTTCAATCGGGCATATACGGCTATAGTGCGAAGGATGAACGTCGCGCACTTCGAACCCCGCCCGCTCCCTGGTCAATCCGCCGGGACCGAGCGCTGAAAGCCGCCGCTTGTGTGTAATTTCTGCGAGCGGATTCGTCTGATCCATGAATTGAGACAATTGGCTGCTGCTGAAGAACTCTTTCACCGCAGCGACGACGGGCTTCGCATTAATCAAATCGTGCGGCAGCACTGTTTCCATATCCAGCAGGTTCATCCGCTCCTTGATACTGCGCTCCATGCGGACCAACCCGAGCCGGAATTGGTTCTCCAACAACTCGCCGACCGAACGGACGCGACGATTGCCCAAGTGGTCGATGTCGTCGATTTCGCCCTTGCCCAGCTTCAAGTTCACGAGATAGCGGATCACCTCGACCATGTCCTGCGCCGTGAGCGTCCGCTGCTCCAACGGCAGATCAAGGCCCAACTTCTTGTTCAACTTCAGGCGCCCGACCGGCGAGAGGTCGTACCGCTTGGAGTTCAAGAACAGGTTGTCGAAGAGTGCTCGCGCAGTGTCGACTGAGGGCGTTTCTCCCGGCCGTAAGCGACGATAGATCTCGACCATCGCCTCCTCTTTCGAAGCGGTCTTATCCATCTCCAGCGTATCCAGGATCACCGGCGTAGACGTGACCGTATCAAAATAGATCGCTTTGAACTCTTCGATGTCGCTCTCGAGCAGCGCCTCGACGATCTCAGCGGTGAGCCGCTGGTTTCTTTCGGCGATCTTATTCTTCTTTGAATCCACTAGTTCGGTCAGGACAGCACGACCAATCAACTCGCTAGGCGCAAGCGGGATTTCCTTCACACCGGCCGCCTTGAGCTTCGCGATGAGTCCCTTCGTCAGCTTGGCACCTTCCCGTACCAACGGCTCCTTACCGCCCTTTTCAAGCACTTCCGCCGAACAACGAAGGCCATGATGGATCTCAGGGTCGAGCTTTCGCAGCATCTTGCCCTTGACGACCCGAATTTCTTCGACCGGATAATACATCTTGAGTAGATCGTCGCTTGAAAAACCGAACGCCTTCAATAGAATGGTCGTCGGCATTTTCCGCCGACGGTCGATGCGCACATACAGGATGTCCCGTGCATCGAACTCGAAATCCAGCCATGACCCGCGATAAGGAATAATTCGGGCGGAATACAACACCTTGCCACTGGAATGCGTCCGGCCTTTATCGTGCGTGAAGGACGCGCCGGGAGACCGATGTAGCTGGCTCACCACGACACGTTCCGTGCCGTTGACAATGAAAGTTCCCCGCTCCGTCATGAGCGGGAGCTCACCGACATAAACTTCCTGCTCTCGAACGTCGAGCACCTTTTTCTTGGAGCCCTTGTCTTCCTTGTCGAACACGACCAGGCGCACCCGAAGTTTCAACGGAACGGCATAAGTCATCCCCTGTTCAAGACACTCCCGTTCATCATACTTAGGGATACCGAGCGTATAGCTCGTAAATTCCAATACGGCCGTGTTGTTGTAATCCGGAATTGGAAAGACACTCGCGAGGGCCGCCTGGAGCCCATGATCTTTGCGACGTTCAGGCTCGACCTCCCGCTGAAGGAATTCTTCATAGGAGCGCTTCTGGATCTCAATCAGATCCGGAATTTCGATGCTACTATGAATGCGAGAGTAGTCTTTCCGCTCGACGAACTCTTGCAGAGTCGTTTCGGACATTCCCCGGTCCTCCACTACAATGGTTAGGCTTGAGTGCCCACACGTGGTAGGCACCCACAGATACTAGAGACTGGTCAAATCGAAGCTACTTGATCTCGACCTTGGCGCCGCTCTCTTCGAGCTTCTTCTTCATGGTGTCGCATTCTTCCTTTGTGACACCGGTCTTGACGGGCTTTGGAGCACCTTCGACCAGATCTTTTGCTTCCTTCAAACCGAGGCTGGTAAGTTCACGAACGACCTTAATGACTTGGATTTTCTTGTCCGGCGGGGCAGACACGAGAACAACGTCAAATGCTGTCTTCTCCTCGACTGCCGCTGCTGCACCACCACCCGCAGCAGGAGCGGCGGCGGCGACCGGTGCGGCTGCAGTGACGCCGAATCGGGTCTCCAATCCCTTCACGAGTTCCGCCAAGTCGAGCACACTCATCGACTCGATGGCCTTGATCAACTCTTCCTGTGACAATTTTGCCGTTGTCGTTGACATATCCCCTTCTCCTTTTCGTTTATCCTGAATGGCTGCAATGACTCTCACAAATTTCGACAAGACCGCACTGAGCGTATAGACAAGGCCACGCGCCGGTCCCTGCATGGCCGACAACAACATTGCGATGAGGACGTCCTTCTTCGGTAGCCTCGCGACAGCCGCCAATTCAGCCGGCTGCACCACCTTGCCCTCTAACACACCGATCGTGATCTTAATCTTCTGTTCGCGCTTCTCCGCCAAAATAAAATCACGAAGAATCTTGGCCGGAAGCACCGGATCGTCATAGCCGATCACCAACCCCGTCGGTCCCTTGAGGTAGTTTGTCACTCCAGAGAGGATCGTGCCCTCAGCAGCACGGGCAGCCAACGTATTCTTGACGACCTTGTATTCGGCTTTAGCACCTCGCAATTGCTTGCGAAGTTCAGTGACCTGATTTACGGAGAGCCCGGCACTTTCAGTAACAATGGCAAGCCGTGCGCGACCAAATGTTTCAGTCAGCTCCGCAACCGCCGTCGATTTCTCTTCCTTTTTCATAATAGAACCCTTCCCCTTCCGCGCGGCAACAACCCGACTAACTCCATTCCTTAGCTAACGCGATGGCATCGAGCTTCACACCAGGTCCCATCGTGCTCGAGAGAGTCGCACTCATCAGATAACGTCCCTTGCATGAGGCAGGCTTTGCCTTGATCACCGCCTCAAGAACTGCCGCCGCATTGTCATACAGCTGTTCAGGCTTAAACGACACTTTCCCGACAGGCACCTGAACGATCCCGGCTTTTTCGACTTTATACTCTACGCGGCCTTTCCGGATTTCCGACACAGCCTTGCCGACATCAAAGGTGACGGTCCCGGTCTTCGGGTTAGGCATGAGCCCTCGAGGCCCCAGCGCCTTTCCGAGCTTCCCGACGGCCGCCATGAGATCCGGCGTCGAGATGGCGCAATCAAATTCCATCCAACCGCCCTTGATCTTCTCCATCAGATCATCGGATCCGACATAGTCAGCGCCAGCCTGCCGCGCCTCCTGCTCCTTCTCTCCCTTGGCAAAGACCAACACGCGAACCTTCTTCCCCGTGCCATGCGGCAATGAGGTCGTGCCACGCACCATTTGGTCCGCCCGCTTCGGATCGACGCCCAGTCGAAGCGCCAGGTCGACGGATTCATCGAACTTGGTGTAGGCCGACTGCTTCACCGCATCGACCGCCTCACGCAAAGCATAGGCCCGAGGCTCAAGCTTTTCTATCGCAGCTCTCATCTTTTTTCCCATTGCTCATTCCTCTCTTTTCTCAACACCCGGCACAGTAGGCAGAGCTGAGCGAACCTGAATTGCGCGCATCGAACGAGCACTGTTCATCGTACGCGTTCCGCGGGCACAGAAGCCCATTCTCTTTGCCTCGATTACCCTTGAACCACGACTCCCATACTGCGCGCCGTCCCTTCAATGATCTTGATCGCACCCTCAAGATCGACGGCATTGAGATCCGTCATCTTCTTTTGCGCGATCTCGCGCAACTGCGCCTTCGTGATCTTGCCGACTTTGTCTTTCTGGGGAACACCGGATCCCTTGATGACTCCGGCTGCCTTCTTCAAGAGGTCGGATGCCGGCGGAGTTTTCATCACAAAGGTAAAGGACCGGTCCTTGTAGACCGTGATGACCACAGGAATGATGCTATCGCCCTCTTTTTGTGTTTTCGCGTTGAACTGCTTGCAAAATTCCATGATATTGACGCCGTGCTGACCCAGCGACGGCCCTACCGGGGGAGCAGGGTTCGCTTTCCCGGCTGGAATCTGCAACTTAATCTGTGCCGATACTTCCTTAGCCATGTCCTACACTCCTACGCGCGTTCGACCATTTCAGAGGTTAAATCCGCTCAACTTGCAAAAACCCAAGCTCCACTGGAGTGGAGCGTCCAAAAATGCTGACCAGGACTTTAAGCCGGCTATGGTCCTGATCCACCTCGTCCACCACGCCATTAAATCCAAGAAATGGACCATCAATAATCCGAACATTATCTGTCTTGATGAATTTGACCTGTTCGCGTGGTCCGGATGCTCCCGCATCAACCTGTTTCAATAGCGATTCCACCTCGTCCGTCGACAAGGGCGTAGGCTGCGCACCGCCGCCGACAAATCCCGTGACCTTCGGCGTCTCCTTGATCATCTGCAGGGTTTCATCGATGAGGGGAGACTCCAATTCCACAATCACGTACCCAGGGAAAAATTTGCGTCGAGACGTGCGGCGCTTGCCATCCTTGATTTCAATGACATCCTCCGTCGGCACGAGTACCTGTCCCAGCTTCTCAACCAACCCCATTTGATTGGCCCGTTCGAGCAAGCTGGTCTTCACCCGCCCCTCAAAGCCCGCGTAGGTGTGAATGACGTACCAATTCTTTGCCATGCCCTACCCTTGGATCATTGGTTGACTATGTGCCATGGGGCGACTCTCATTTCCAGATAGCCGACTCATAGAATCTTGCTCACTGCCCAAACGAGAACCGAATCGATAAACGACAAATAGAGAGACATGATGATGCAGAACACAATCACCACCGTCGTGGAGCCGACCGTTTCGGCGCGAGTCGGAAACGACACCTTCCTTAACTCCCCGCGCACATCACTGAAGAACTCTCGAATAGAATCGGTAAACTTCCTAAACATGCACACCTCACCTTGGCCGATGTCCCCACTCTGTTACCAACCCCGTCAAATTCAACCGCCAGTACTGAGCCTGACCCATCCATGATGCAATGCTTGGCAGGGGCACTAGGATTTGAACCCAGACTCTCGGTTTTGGAGACCGATGTGCTACCATTGACACCATGCCCCTAAGACGGCTGACAACCCAGCCGTTGTGCCGGCAGCCCAGCTTACTTCACTTCCTTATGGGCAATGTGTTTCCGGCAGAACTTGCAGAACTTATTCCGCTCCAACCGATCCGGATCGTTCTTCTTATTCTTCATGGTGGAATAGTTCCGCTGCTTGCAGACCGTGCATGCTAAATCGATGATCTCTCGCATCTCAATACTCCCATGCTGTCATGCGACAGCAGTCATGTTTACGCCAGAATTTCAGTGACGACGCCGGAGCCGACGGTCTTGCCGCCCTCGCGCACCGCAAACCGCAACCCCTGATCCATCGCGATCGGACTGATCAGCTCCCCCGTGACGCTCAC
>Ga0207646_10000161_pt1 | contig 91153 bp, 85 predicted proteins | sample KBSK5502metaG_FD_184343 | JGI IMG/M metagenome (GOLD analysis project Ga0207646, IMG submission 184343) | Corn, switchgrass and miscanthus rhizosphere microbial communities from Kellogg Biological Station, Michigan, USA - KBS K5-50-2 metaG... | ecosystem: Host-associated > Plants > Roots >... | reverse complement strand
GGCAAGCCAAGGATGGCGCCGGTCATGGTCCGGATCGGCAGCTGGTGATGGAACGCCGTCGCCGTCGCGGTGGCGATGAGCAGCACCGTGAAGCACGCCATCAGCGGGTCGCCGAACCACTGCACGCTCCCCAGCAGGTAGTGCACCCGCTGGCCGAGAGTCAGCCTGTCGCCGTGAAGGCCAAGGAGGCGCGCCCAGTGCAGGCGAAGGATCTGCATCCCGCCGAGCGCCCAGCGGAAGCGCTGCTTCTTGAGTCCGTCGAAGCTCAGGGGCATGAGGCCGGCGCCGAACGCGCGCGGCTCGTACACGCCAATGTATCCGCGCGCGAGCATGCGCAGGCTTGCCTCCGCATCCTCGGTCACGACGTCGGCGTTCCACCCGCCGATCTCGCGCAGGACCTTGAGCCGGATCAGACCCATCGTGCCCGCGAAGATGATCGCGTTGCGTTGGGCTCGCGACGGCATCGTGATCTCGAAGAAATACTGGTAGCTGTAGTAGAGCCCGCGCAGGTACTGGTCGTCGGACCAGTCGCGATAGTTCTGCGGCGTCTGCACGAACGCGACCTTTGGATCGGCGAAATGATCGACGACGGCCCGCGGCCAGTCGGGGTTCACCACGTAGTCGGAGTCGACAACGCCCACCACCTCGACGTCGTCGGGCAGCCGCCGGTTCGCCTCGTTCAGCGCGCCTGCCTTATAGCCCGGCCAGTTCTCCAGGTGCATGAACTGGAACCGCGGTCCCAGCGATTTGCAGAGAGCCTCGAGCGCCCGCCAGTTGGCCTCGTCCGGTGTGTTGTTGTCGACAACCTGCACGATCAGGTCGGGGTAGTCGATGGCGGCGAGAGCGTTGAGCGTCTCCGTCACGACCTCGATCGGCTCGCTGTAGGCCGGGACCTGCAGGGCGATCTTGGGCAGGTAGCCGGGATCGCCGCGATGCTGTGGCCCTGTGCGGGGCGAGAGCGTATCGACGATCTCGAACAGGTACGAGGCGGACAGCGACAGCGCGGCCAGCTCGAGGAGCAGGAGAAGGGTCGAGGCCACGAGGTAGACCGCGCCGCTGACGTTCCCATAGGTCAGCTGCCCGGCGTAAACAAGATAGGCGACCGCCGCCAGGCACGCCGTGGCGAACAGCTGCGAGCCGAGCCAGCTCCACCGGCGCTGCCAGAGCCGGGTCAGGCCGACCGCCGCGAGCGTGATCAGCGTCAGGGCGTTGTCGAGCAGCGGGCTCCCGCTCACCACCGAGGCGATGGAGGCGGTGGCTCCGATCAGCACCAGCCCAACGGGAACCGCGACCCAGGCGCGCGCCGAGATCGCGCGCGGGATGAGCGCGGCGAGCGTGGTGGCGGCGGCCACGATGCCGAAGAAGAGAGCGGCGTGCAGCAGCAAGTTCAAACCCCGCTTCAGTCGCGTGACGTGTGCAATCGGGCCGTGCGGCCTGTGTCAAGGAAACGCGGGCGGTGGCCGTAATCCCCGTGGTCAAATGGAAATGAAGTGCGCTGGCTCTCGCGCCTCGCCAGAGCGGGGCTCGCCGTTTCGATCGGCGTGATCTCGCTCGGCGGCCTGAGCTCGTGTGGGGCGAGCCCGAGTGCGGCGGGGCTGCAGCCCACGCTCGGGTTTCAGCTCGTCGACGGCGGGCGGGTCGCAATACAGTCCGGTCAGCCGGTCCCGAGCTTCAGCTATCAGCTCCGACCGAGGCTGGACCTGGACGCAGGCTGGCGCTTTCAGCCTGCGGACCTGAGCCAGGCTCTTAGCTTCGAGCCGAGAGGTCAATCGCTGGCGGCGCTGGAGAAAGAGGCGGCCGGCAGGCAGAAGCCGGAGCTCGACGACTCGGCATGGCAGCCGGTAGAGGTGCCCGGCAGCGTCAACCCGCCGCCTTCGGGCCACCCGATCGACGGCTGGTACCGGGTGGGCTTCACAGCGCCGGCCGACTGGATGAATCAGGCGATGACGCTCAAGTTCGGGAGCGTCAACTACCTCGCCGACGTCTGGCTCAACGGCACCTACCTCGGCTACCACGAGGGCGGCGTCACGCCGTTCGCTTTCGACGCGGGGCAAGCCGTGGTGGCCGGCGGTCCCAACGTCCTCGCGGTGCGCGTGATCGACCCGCCCAAGGGCACGCGCGTGGACGTCCTTCCCTGGTACTTCAGCGACTCGTGGGAGTACGAGGGTATCACCGGGCCGGTGTGGCTGGAGGCGAGCAACGTGCTCCACGTCGTGCGCGCCGACGTGGTCCCCCACCTCGACGCGGCCGACGTGAGCGTCGTCGTACAGAACTCGAGTGACCAGAGCTTTCAGAACGTGTCGCTCGACGTCGAGGTGCTGCCCGCCGCGGTCACCCGCGCGAACCTGACGAACCCCGACCCGGCCAGCCTCCTCCCCTCCCAGCCGGCATCGATCGCGACGATGTCGATCGACAATCTCGGCTTCGGGGGCCGCGCCGTCCTGGTGAGGGATGGCAGCTTTGTCTTCTCGGGAGCCGACCGCTGGAGCGTCAGGCGTCCGGCGCTCTACGTGCTGGGTGTGTACCTGACGGTCGACGGAGTGGTCGTCGACAGCTTCTACGACACGTTCGGCCTCCGGCGAATACAGGTCGACCAGACAGGGCCACGCCTGCTCCTCAACGGCCAGCCGGTCGCCTTCACCGGGGTGGCCGTGCAGTACGAGCGCGTGAGCCCCGCGGTGGCCGGCGCGCCGCACGGAGGCACTCCCCCGTCGATGGCCGACGAGCTGACCGTGATCCGGCAGGCCCAGCGTGTGAACGCGGACCTCCTGCGCACCAACCACGTGCCGGCCCAGCCTGACCTCCTGATGCTCGCGGACCGGCTCGGCCTGGCGGTGTGGGAAGAGATACCGATGAACCACTTCACGCCAGAGACGTTCACGTACGTCATGCAGCGCGGCCTGCCGCAGCAGATGCTGGCGGAGATGGCGCTCCGCGACTTGAACCGGCCGTCGGTGATGTTCCACGGTTTCGCCAACGAGTCCACGGGCATCGCCGAGCGCACGAGCGCCATGCAGACGCTGCGCGACCTGGATCGGCGCATCGACGGAACCCGGCTCACCGGGCAGGCCATGTACGGCTCGGACCCCAGCGACCCCACCAGCGAGCCGCTCGACGTCGCCGGTTATACCTTCTATTACGGTGTCTTCTACGGGGGCCGATCGCCCGAGCCGGGCACGCTCCGGGCCCTTCAGCTCGCGCACCGGACCTATCCACACAAGCCGGTGATGGTCCTCGAATTCGGAGGCTGGGCCTACGAGAACGGCTACGAGGGCAGGCAGACGCAGGTGTTCCGCAACACGTACCCGGCCCTTGCCGGCAAATTCGACACCAGCCAGGGCGGCTATGTCGGTTCGGCCGTGTGGTGGTCGCTGAACGACTACTGGACGGACGTGGCCGGCATCGGCGTCGAGCGCTTCGGCCTGTACCGGCCCGACGGCTCGATGCGTCCGGTGGGCGCGGCCGTGAGGTCGGGCTTCGGGGAGGTCACCAGCCAATCGGGCACGATTCCAGGAATCGTGTCCGGCGGCGCAGGGGCGGCCGCACCCGTACCCGAGCCGAGCCACTTCGCCCTCCATCTCGCGTACGCGCTGGCCCTGCCGTGCATCCTGGTGGGCGTGATCGTGGTCATGCTCATCGGTCTGCGCCGGCAGCGGCTGATCCGGATGCGGCGCGGCGAGGGCGCCGCATGACGATGCAGCGCGTGCGCATTCGCTCCGTGCCGCTGCTGCCGGCGCTCGTGACCGGCGCATGGGCGGGGTTCGTGCCCGGTCTGTTCGTCGGCGGTGCGGTGGGCACTCTGATCTCGTTCGGAGCGGGCGCCGCGCTGGAATGGATGCGCGAGCTCAGCTTCACCACCGGGATCCAGCAGGAGTTGCTGCCGTTCGGCGACCGGATCGGGTTGCTGCAGACGCTGCAGGACGACTGGCTGGTCGTGATCCCGGTCGCGGGCGTCGCCGTCGGCCTGCTGTCGGCGTTGATCGGAGTGCTGACTGCGGCGCTTGTGAGCGCGAGCTACGGGAGCCTGCTCGGCGCGGTCGAGGTGGAGGTCGAGCCGGTGGCCGCGCCCGAGCCGGCCGGCGAAGCGAAGCCCGCCGCGGCCCCCATCAAGCGAGTGAACCGACGCCGCGCTCGCCGCCACTCCGACAGCGCCGCCTGACCCGACAATTGACTGCGATGCCGACCATTCGGTTCCAGCTGGATTCAAGCCTGCCGCCGGCGGATGTGCTCGCCGGCATCACGAATTTCGGCGCGGACCGCGCCAAGGTCTGGCCGAACGTGGACACAAGCCACTTCCAGGTGCACAGATCCGGACCTGGATGGGCCGAGGTGACCGAAGGCAGCGCGATCGCCGGCGGGGTATGGGAGCGCGAGCGATACAGCTGGGACGCTGCCAGGGGCACGGTCGCCGTCGAGACGCTCGATTCGAACACCTGGGGCGCGGGCAGTCGCTGGGACTACCAGCTCGTGCCGGTCGCCGGTGGAACCCGGATCGAGGCGACGGTCGTTCGGAACCCGAAGAGCTGGAAGGGGAGACTGATCGGCCTCGGGCTCGCGGTGGCCGGTCCGGCCATGCTCCGAACGCAGATGCAGCAGGCCCTCGTGCGCATTGCCGCCCAGGCACACGCTGACGGTTGAGCGAGCCTGGTTCGCTGATCGGGCTCGACATCGGCACCGGCGGAGCGCGAGCCGTCGCCATCGACCAGCTCGGCAACGCCGTGGCGACGGCCTCTGAGCCCTACCCTCTCTCGACTCCGCGGCCTGGTTGGACGGAACAGGATCCCGAGCACTGGTGGGCCGCCGGCCAGGCGGTCCTGAAGCGCGTTACCGGCCGGCTCACCCAGGCGCCGCTGGCCCTGGGGCTCACCGGGCAGATGCACGGGTCGGTGTTCCTGGACGAGGCCGGCCGCGTCATCCGGCCCGCTCTCTTGTGGAGCGATCAGCGGACCGCAAGCCAGTGCCGGACCATCACCGAACGCGTCGGCGCGGAGCGCCTGATCCAGATCACGGGCAACCCGGCGATCACCGGCTTTCAGGCGCCCAAGATCCTGTGGCTGCGTGAGAACGAGCCGGACGCCTATGCACGGGTTCGCCACGTCCTGCTGCCGAAGGACTATGTGCGGCTGCGGCTCACGGGTGGGTACGCGACGGATGCTTCCGATGCTTCCGGCACTCTCTTGCTGGACCTCAGGCGCCGCGCCTGGTCTGAAGAGATCCTCGACGCGCTCGACGTCCCGCCGGACTGGCTGCCCCGCGTCCACGAGGGGCCGGACGTGACCGGCACGATCTCCGCCGGCGCCGCCCCGGGCACCGGGCTGGCGGCCGGGCTGCCGGTGGCGGCAGGCGGCGGCGACAACGCCGCGGCTGCGGTCGGCAACGGGATAGTGCGCGAGGGGATCGTGAGCTCGTCCATCGGCACGAGCGGCGTCGTCTTCGCCGACAGCGAGAAGCCGAGGATCGAGCCCAGCGGCCGGCTGCACGCCTTCTGCCACGCCGTTCCCGGCCGCTACCACCTGATGGGCGTCACCCTGTCGGCCGGCGGCTCGCTGCGCTGGTGGCGCGACGTCGCCGGTGGCGGGCTCGACTACAAGGCCTTGGCGGCGTCCGCGACCGAGGCGCCGCCAGGCTCAGAGGGCTTGCTCTTCCTCCCCTACCTCACGGGCGAGCGGACGCCGCATCTGGATCCCCATGCCAGCGGGGCCTTCGTCGGCCTGACCCTGAGACATTCGCTGTCCCATCTCACGCGAGCGGTCATGGAAGGGGTCACCTACAGCCTCGGCGATTGTCTCGACCTGATGACCGGACTCGGGGTCGTGGTCGACGAGGTCAGGGCCACCGGCGGCGGCGGCCGCAGCCCGCTCTGGAGGCAGCTGCAGGCGGATGTCTTCGGGCTGCCGGTCCATCGCACGAGCATCGACGAGGGACCCGCGTTCGGCGCGGCGTTGCTGGCCGGCGTCGCCGCCGGCGTGTATGCGGACGTCTTCGAGGCGTGCGCGAACGTCCGGCTCGATCCACGGATGACGACTCCCGACGCCGCCCGCCATCGGCTCTACTTGCAATACCGCCTTGCATATCGAGACGCCTACACTGCCGCCGCACCTCTGATGCACACGCTCCATACGCTGAGTCGCGAGACTGGATAGATGGAGGGTTAGGGAACGGAACCCACGCGTCTTGGCCGCACCGGACTCAAGGTCTCGCGACTGTGCCTCGGGACCATGACCTTCGGGCTGCAGATCGACGAGCAGGCCGCAAGGTCGGTGCTGGATCGCGCGGCCGAGGGAGGCATCACCTTCCTCGACACCGCCGACGTCTATCCGCTCGGCGGCGGCGTCGACCGCGTCGGCGCCACGGAGGAGATCCTCGGTCGCTGGCTCGACGGCAGGCGCCATGAGTTCGTACTCGCGACGAAGTGCTTCGGGCGCACAGGCCCGCAGGCCTGGGACGTCGGCAACAGCCGGCGCCACATCATGGACGCCGTCGATGCGTCGCTGCGCCGGCTGTGCACCGACTACATCGACCTGTATCAGCTGCACCAGGACGACCCCGACACGCCCCTTGACGAAACGCTGAAGGCGCTCGGCGACCTGGTCAAGTCCGGGAAGGTGCGCTATATCGGGTGCTCGAACTTCCTCGCCTACCGGCTTGCCCGCGCGCTGGGCCGCAGCGATGCTCTCGGTCTGGCCCGCTTCGACTCGGTGCAGCCGCGCTACAACCTCCTGTTTCGCGAGTTCGAGCGCGACCTGTTTCCACTCTGTCTCGAGGAGGGCGTCGGAGTGATCCCGTACAACCCGCTCGCGGGCGGCATGCTGTCGGGAAAGCACGGCCGCGACAAGCCGCCCGCCGAAGGCACGCGCTTCACGATCCCCAACGCTGGCCAGATGTACCAGGAACGCTACTTTCACCAGCGCGAGTTCGACGCCGTGGACGCCTTCCAGCAGCTCGCCAGGGAGGCCGGCCTGAAACCGGCGACCCTGGCGATCGCCTGGGTCATGCGGCAGCCGGCCGTGACCGCTCCGATCATCGGCGCGAGCCGCGCCGAGCAGCTCGACGACACCCTGGCCGCGGCCGGCGTCAAGCTCGAGGACGACCTCGCCGCCAAGCTCGACGCCCTGACTCGCGAATTTCGAAGAGGAGACGCTCCGCGCTGATGTCGCACTCAGGCGATCTCGTGGCCGAGATGCTGATGCGCTATGGCGTGAGCCATGTCTTCGGCCAGCCAGGTGGCCAGACCGCCGCGCTGTATGACGGTATCGCCCGGCGCGGGCCGCGCCTCCGTCACATCCTGGTTCGCGACGAGCGCTCGGCGGCGTACGCCGCGGACGCGTTCGCAAGGCTGACCGGCCGGCCCGGAGTGTGCGACGTGACGGTCGGCCCGGGCACCACGAAGCTGAGCGACGGCCTGGTCGAGAGTCACAACGCCTCGGTGCCGGTGATCGCGCTGGTCGGCGAGCTGCCCAGGGACTGGGCGCCGTATCGCGAGATGGGCGTCGCCTCTCAGGGCTTCGACCAGGTCCGCTTCCTGGCTTCGATCACGAAGTCCGCGCTCGAGGTGCCGACCACCGCCGCGCTGCCGCAAATGATCCGCTCCGCGTTCCGGATCGCCACCAGCGGCCGCCCCGGTCCGGTCGCCGTCGTCATTCCTCACGACGTACTCGACGCCGAGTGGCAGGGCGAGGACGCCGACGTGGAGATCGACGACCGCTACACGCAGGCTCCCGCCTTCCGCCCGGCGGCCTCGCCCGACACCGTGGCGGCGGCGGCCGCCCTCCTCGAGAAGTCGCGAAGGCCGGTGATCGTCGCCGGGGGTGGCGTGCACGACTCTGGCGCCACCAGGGAGCTCGAGATGCTCGCCGGCCGCCTCGATGCTGTCGTCGTGACCAGCTTCTCGGGCAAGGGTGCCTTCGACGAATCGTCGCCGCGCGCGGCCGGAGTGCTGAATCCGCTGGGGACGACCGACTCGCTCGAGCTCGTCCGCCGGGCCGACGTGGTCTTCTGGTGCGGCTGCAAGGTCGGGCAGAACACGAGCCACAACTGGACGCTGCCGCTTGCCGGGCAGGCCACGATTCAGCTCGACGTCGACCCGGCCGAGCTCGGTCGCACCTTCCGCCCGACCGTGGCCCTCAACGGCGACGCCCGGACCACGCTGGAGGCTCTGCTCGCGATCGCCGGTGAGCAGAAACGGCCCGAGTGGCGCCAGGAGGCGGCCGGCGTGAAGGCCACGGCCGCGCGGCAGCGGGCAGACGACGAGAGCTCCGAAGCGGTGCCGATACTCCCTCCCCGCCTGATGCGCGAGCTGGCGTCGCGCCTGAGCCCCGGCGACGTCGTGGTCAGCGACGCGAGCTTCTCGGCAGGCTGGATCGCGTCGCACATTCCGGCTCGAGGTGCGGGACGGGATTTCCTGTTCGCCCGCGGCCAGGGCGGACTCGGCTATGCGGTGCCGGCGGCCATCGGCGCGGCGGCCGCGCGGCCTGACGGCCGGGTGATCACGGTCAGCGGCGACGGAGGTTTCAGCTACGCCATCGGCGAGCTGGCGACGCACGCGCAGCAGGGTTTGCGGACCGTCAACGTCGTCCTCAACAACGGCACGCTGGGATGGCTCGCGATCTGGCAGCGGCTGTTCTTCGACGGGCTCCGAGAATCGGTCGATCTCGAGGGCGAAGCCGTGAGCCCAAACTTTGCGGAGGCCGCGCGAGGGCTCGGCTGTGAAGGCATCCGGGTCGAGCGGCCGGACGAGCTGGCCGCCGCGCTCGATGCGGCGTTCGCGGCCACGCGGCCCGTGGTCCTCGACGTCAGGACCGACCCCATGGCCACGCCTGTGCACAGCTACCGGCGACGGCTCGCCGAGGGCAAGTCCTACCCGCGGCCGGGCACCGCCTACCAGCTCCCGCCGTGGCGCCGCAGCCCGGCCTCGCCACCAGACAACTGATCCACCGGAGGGAAGGGATGGAGAAACGATTCGCAGGCAAAGTCGCCTTCGTGACCGGCGCCACGACCGGGATCGGGCAGGCCACCGCGGTCAGGCTCGCTAGCGAAGGAGCCCTGGTCGGCGTCAACCAGCGCCCTTCTGACGACCCGACCGAGACGCTGCGCCGCATCAAAGACGCCGGAGGCGAAGGCTTCCCGGTGGTCGCCGACGTGCGCGACCCCGCGCAGGTCGTGGCGATGGTTCAGCAGGTCGCAAAGCGCGGCGGCCGGCTGGACTACGTCGTCTCGAACGCCGGGATCAACCCATTCATGAAGTGGGACGAAACGTCGATCGAGGACTTCGACGCGCTGTCGGAGACGAACTTCCGCGGCACGTGGCTCGTGGTCACCGAGGGCGCCAAGCAGATGATCAAGGAGGGCCATGGCGGCGCGATCTGCTGCACCAGCTCGCTCTCGGCTTACGTCGGGTCGCCGTCGCAGGTCGCCTACTGCGGCACCAAGGCGGGTGTGAGCATGCTCGCGAAGGCGCTGGGCGCTGTGCTCGGCGAGCACGGCATCCGGGTCAACGCCGTCGAGCCGGGCTGCATCGACACGCCGATGGCGGCCTCTCTACTGGCCGACCCGCCTGCGCTCAAGTACTACGAGCAGCGCATCGCCCTCCACCGGGTGGGCAAGCCCGAGGAGATGGCGAGCGTCATCGCCTTTCTGCTCAGCGACGACGCCAGCTACCTGACGTGCACGACGGTGCTCGCTGACGCGGGCTTCATCGTCAACGCGGAGCTGTAGACCCACGAGCCTCATCGGCATCGACCTGGGCTCGAGCGCGATCAAGGCCGTGGCCTACGCAGCCGATGGGACCGCCCTCGCATCGGCGCGGAACGCCGTGCCCACATATCGTTCGCATCCTGGCGAATCGGAGATCGACGTCTTCGAATCGCGCAACGCGTTCCGCTCCGTGCTGGGGGAGGTGGCGGCCAACCCGAAGGTCAAGGAGGACCCTCCCGTCGCCATCTCTTTCAGCTCCTCCGGGCGCGAGGTCTTCCCAGTCGCGGCCGACGGCACGCCCCTCGGCCGGTGCCTCATGACCGCCGACACTCGCGGGGATGAAGTGGCCGCGGCGACGGCGGCGCGCCGGTCGCCGGCAGATTGGTTTCGATTGACGGGACATGTCCCGCGGCGGATGGACCCCGTCAACCGCGCGCTGTGGTGGCGCAGGACCGACCCGGCGACCGCAGCCAGGGCTCGGTGGTTCATGAACTGGCACGAGTACTACGCGCTGCTCCTCAGCGGCCGGCCGGTCGTCGACTGGAGCGACGCCGGCGCGTGGGCGACCTATGACGTCGCCACGGGCGGTTGGTCGAATGAGCGGGTTGCCGAGACCGGGATCGACCCGGGATGGCTGCCCGAGGTCCAGCCGAACGCCACGGCCATCGGCCCGATCCTGCCAGAGATCGCAAGCGAGCTCGGCCTCCCTTCGAAGGTGCTCATCGTCACGGGCGCGTGGGATGCCTTTGCCGCGGCGGTCGGCTCGGGCGGAGTCGATCCGGGGGTGGTCTCACTCTCCTGCGGGACGTGGCATTCGTTCACCGTGCCGGTGAGGCCGGGCTGGCCGGCCGAGCTCATGGACGAGGGCGTCAACGTGTGCCCCCATCCAGGACCCACCGGTTTCGGCGTCCTTGCCACAAACCCAAACGGGATGGCCGTGATCGACTGGGCGCGCGACCTGTTCGGTGTGTCGATCCCGGACCTGGCCAGCGGCCTGGTCGAGGCCGGCCGTGCACCGGGTCCCGTGTACACGGACGCCGCGCTGACGCCCCTGCCCCACGTTGCGGCGGGCGCCGGCCGCGGGGCGAGCTTCGCGGGCGTCGGCCTGACCACCACCTCGGTCGACTTCGTGCGCGCGCTGCTCGAGGCGATCGCATGCCAGTTCTCACTCACGATCGATCGCCTCCGTGCGCATGGCGTCGAGTCGGCGCTGGTGCGCGCAACCGGCGGCGGCTCGAAGCTGGATTGGTGGCTGCAGCTTCACGCCGACGTCTGCGACATGCCTGTCGAGGTCGTGGCCCAGGACGAGCCGGGTGCGTTCGGAGCCGCCATCCTGGCCGGGGTCGGCGCGGGGGTCTACCCGTCGGTCTCGTCAGCCGTGCGGCAGCTGGTCGCCGTGTCGAAACGCTTCGAGCCCGACGCTCAGCGCGGGGCCATGTATGCCGGGATGCGCGACCGGCTCGCCTCATGACCACTCCGCCCTTTTCCACACCGGGCCTGATCGTCGATCTCGACGTGTTCGAGGCGAACCTCGCTGCCATGGCCGATCTGCTGCGGGGGACCGGCAAGACGGTTCGCCCGCATGTGAAAACACATCGCACCCCGGAGCTGGCCAAACGTCAGCTGGGCGAGGGCGCAGCCGGCGTCACCTGCGCGACGGTCGGCGAGGCGGAGGCGATGGTCGCCGCCGGCATCGACGACGTGCTCATCGCCAACGAGATCGTCGACCCGGCGAAGCTCGGGCGAATCGCCGGCCTCGCACGCATCGCCAAGGTGGCCGTCGCCGCCGATGATCCCGCGCCAGTGGAGGCGCTCGCGCGTGCCGCGACGCACGCTGGGGCGAGCGTCGGCGTGCTGATCGACGTCGACACGCTGCTTCATCGCTGCGGCGTGGCCTCGGTGGCGGAAGCCGTGGGGCTGGCGGAGACAATCCAGGCTTCGCCCGGATTGCGCCTGGCCGGGATCATGGGCTACGAGGGGCGTGTGCGCCTTGGCACCGAGAGAAGGCAGGAGCGCATCGCGGGCGCCTACAGCACATTGGCCGCGGTGAAGGACGCCGTCGTGTCGGCCGGCTTCCCGGTCGACGCTGTGTCGGCGGCGGGCACGTCGACCATTCGCGAGGCGATCGCAGACCCGACGATCACCGAGCTCCAGGCCGGCGTGTACGCGCTGATGGAACCCGAGCTCCTCGTGATGGACCTGCCCTTTCGGTGCGCCGCGGTCGTTCGCGGCACTGTGATCAGCCACCACGACGCTCGCTTCGTGGCCGACGTGGGGCGGCGCGTGGTGGGGGTCGAGTACGGGCCGCCGGTCGTGGTGGGCCTGGAAACCGAAAGCGTCGCGCTGAGCGACGAGCACGCGACGGTGACGATGGCCGGCCGGCCGCCTCGGATCGGAACGACGATCGACTTCATCCCCGGACAGATCCGGACGACTTTCAACCTCCACGACCGCGTGTGGGTCAGCCGCGGAGGCAAGATCGTGGACTGCTGGCCGGTCTCGGCCCGTGGAAGTTCTCAATGAGGAGAGTCAAATGAGCGAGAAGCGGCTCGACGGCAAAGTCGCGATAGTGACCGGCTCCTCGCGCGGGATCGGCAAGGCGATCGCGGAGCGCTACGCCGCGGAAGGCGCGAAGGTGGCGGTGAACTATTTCGGTAAAGAGCGCGAGGCGAAGGCCGTCGTCGATTCGATCAAGGCCGGCGGCGGTGATGCCATCTCGGTGCGCGCCAACGTGTCTTCCTCAGCGGACGTGCGCAATCTCGTGACCTCGACCGTGGATCATTTCGGGCGCGTCGACATCCTGGTCAACAACGCCGGCGTGATGTTCACGAAGTCGGTCCTGGAAACCACTGAAGACGATTGGGATCGCACCATCGACATCAACCTCAAGGGCGCATATCTCTGCTCCAAAGAGGTGGCTCCGATCATGCTTCGCCAGCAGACCGGCAAGATCATCATGATGTCGTCCAACTCGGGCCTTTATCACCCGTCGGCGATGCGCTTCACCGAGTATGTGGTCTCCAAGGCGGGCATGAACGGCCTCACCAAGGCCCTGGCGCTGGCGCTTGGTCCGTTCATCACTGTCAACGCCATATGCCCCGGATGGATCAAGACGGACATGATCGCCGATACCGATCCGACGGTCGAGCAGAAGATCCTGGACGAGACGGCGCTGCACCGCTGGGGCACCACCGACGACGTCGCGGGCGCGGCGGTCTTCCTCGCCTCGCACGAGGCCGATTTCATCACCGGGGAGCTGCTGATCGTCGCCGGCGGCCGCGGCATGCACTGAGCGTGACGACGCCAACAATCGGCTTAATTCAGGCCGAGTAAGTCGACGCCACCGCCTCGAGGATCACGGCGAGTGAGGTGGCTCCAGGATCGGCCAAGCCGCGGCTTCGTTCGCCGAGCCGGCCGGCGCGACCGATCGTCGCGACCATCTGGGCCGATGCCCCAGCGCCTGCGCGAGCTGCCTCAGCGGCTGCGCCCAGATCATGCCCGCCACGCAACGCCTCGACGGCGGGGTGCAGGGCGTCGAGGATCGTCTTGTCGCCCGGCCTGGCGTGTCCGAGGGCCGCGATGGCGTTCTCGGCGGCCTCGCCGAAGGCGAGCATTTTCGCCACGGTCATCGGGCCGGCGGGAAGCCCCCTGAGCGTTGTGGCCATGGCGAGGAGGCCGGAAGCATAGATCGGGCCGCTGGCACCGCCAACCGAGCCCATCGCCATCGCGATCTTCGTCAGCAGCTCGGGATCGGTCGCCGCAGGCGAGTCTGCGAGTGCCTGGCGGACGGCGCGAGCCGCCAGGGCCATCGTCACCCCGTGATCGCCGTCGCCGGCGGCCGCGTCGAGGCGGCACAGCTCATCGCGCGCGGCCTCGATGGCGTCGGCGGCGGCCAGCACGCAAGCCCTGAAGACGCCGGTGCTCACTGCCTGAATCGAGGCGATCGCGCTTCGGCGTCAAGAAGCGAGAGCAGCTCGTCGTCGACGAGGGTGACGGTCACCGAAGCGCCCGCCATCTCCAGCGAGGTGATGAACTCGCCGACGTAGCTCCTCACCACCCGCAGCCCGCGCGCCTCGAGCTGCCTGCGCGCGCCTCGGTAGAGGATGTACTGCTCGAGGTGCGCGGTCGCTCCGAGCCCGTTGACGAGCAGGGCGACATCGCGACCGCCGATGTCGCCGGCGTCGTCGAGGATGGCGTCGACGAGGCTGCGCGCCACGTCGTCCGCGGGCCGCAGCGGCCCCCGCTCGATCCCCGGCTCGCCGTGCACGCCCATGCCGATCTCCATCTCACCGTCGGGCAGCTCGAACGTCGGCCGGCCCGCTCCGGGAACCTCGCACGCGGAGAGGGCGACCCCCATGCTGCGGGTGACGGAGCACGCCTTCAAGGCAATGCGCTCAACGTCGGCCAACGGCAGGCCTCGCTCGGCCGCGGCTCCGGCGCACTTGAACACGATCACATCGCCCGCGATGCCTCGCCGTTTGCCTGCCTCGGCCTTCGGCGCCGAGGCGACGTCGTCGGCGACGCGAATCTCGCGCACCTCGATGCCTTCCGCGGTCGCCATCTGTGCCGCCAGGCCGAAGTTCATGACGTCTCCCGCGTAGTTGCCGTAGGCGATGACGACCCCGCGTCCCTTGTTCGCCGCGTGGATGGCCGCGAGCACGACGTTGGGAGGCGGCGAGGCGAAGATGCCTCCGCAGGCCGCGGCATCGGCCAGGCCGGCGCCGACGTAGCCCGCGAAAGCTGGCTCGTGTCCAGAGCCTCCTCCGACGACCAGCCCTACCTTGCCGGCGGCTGGCGATCGCCTCACGACGACCCGCGGCTCCGCGAGCGCGACAATGTCGGCGTGGGCGGCGACGAATCCTTCGAGCGCCTCATCGACCGCCGCGAATGGATCGTTGATCAGTTTCTTGTAGATGTCGATGTAGGTTAGCGGCAACGTCACGAACGCGAAAGGAGGGGTGAGATGAAGCTCGGGATCAACCTGTACCTCTGGGCTGACGACATGCACGACGGCCTGATGCCGGTGCTCGAGCAGCTGAAAAAGATCGGCTACGACGGAGTCGAGGTGCCGATCTTCGACCTCGACCAGGGGAAATGGAAGACCTGGGCGAAGAGGCTCGACGACATCGGGCTCGACCGCACCGCGAACACAGTGATCGCCCCGGAGCACAACCCCGTGAGCGCGGATCCGCAGATCCGCGAGGCGGCCTACCAGCACATGCAGGGCGTCGTCGACAGCTGTGCGGCGGTCGGCTCCACGATCCTGTGCGGCCCGCACCAGGTGGCGCTGGGCGTCTTCACTGGGAAAGGCGCCACCGACGACGAGTGGAAGCGCAGCGTCGACCACCTTCGCCGCGTCGCCGAGTACGCGGCCGGCCAGGGCGTGGTGCTTGCGGAGGAGGTCGTCAACCGCTTCGAGCTTTACCACCTGAACACGCTCGATCAGGCGATCCGGTTGGTCGACGAGGTCGACCACCCCAACTGCCGGATCCACCTCGACACGTTCCATGCGCATATCGAGGAGAAGGACCCGGCGGCCGCGATTCGCCGCGCGGGCAGCCGGATCGCCCACGTTCACATCTCCGAGAACGACCGCGGGGTGCCGGGGACGGGCAGCGTCGCGTGGGACGCCACGTTCCACGCCCTGCGCGACGTCGGCTACGACGGATGGCTCACGGTGGAGGCGTTCGGCAACTTCCTCCCCAACCTGGCGGCGGCCACCAAGATCTGGCGCCCGCTGTTCGAGAGCGAGGAGCAGCTGGCGGTGGACGCGCACCGCTTTCTGACCGCCAAGACCGCACACCGCTGAGAGCCCGCCGGGCGGCCTTGACTTTGGGCACCGGCCCACACAGAATGGCGCCACGATCATGCTGGGGCTGCAAGATTGTGCTGCGTGATTCGGGAGAGAGCTGATGCCTGAGCCGGATGGTGACGCCAAGAACTTCTTCGCCGACGTGCCTCCGCCGGACCAGGGCTTCTTTCTGAAAGGCTCGGGGTCCCTGGATTGGGGCATGAGCAACCGGCTCGCCCGGATCTTCCGCCCCGAAACAGGACGGACGGTCATGCTGGCGATCGACCACGGGTACTTCCAGGGCCCGACCACAGGACTCGAGCGGGTGGACCTGAACATCCTCCCCCTCGTGCCGCTGGCGGACGCTTTGATGTGCACGCGCGGAATCCTGCGCTCGACCGTCCCGCCGAGCTCCAGGACGCCGGTCGTCCTGCGGGCCAGCGGAGGCCCGAGCATCCTCAAGGAGCTGTCCGACGAGCAGATCGCCGTCGACCTCGAGGACGCGGCGCGGCTCAACGTCGCCGCGCTGGCGGTCCAGGTGTTCATCGGCGGCGAGCACGAGACGCAGTCGGTCCACAACATGACCCGGCTGGTCGACCTCGGCCTGCGCTATGGGATCCCCGTCATGGGCGTCACGGCGGTGGGCAAGGAGCTGACGCGGGACGCGAGGTACATGCGCCTTGCGTGCCGCATCTGCGCCGAGCTTGGCGCGCAGTTCGTCAAGACCTACTACGTCGACGATGGATTCGACAGCGTCACCGCGTCCTGCCCGGTCCCCATCGTGATGGCGGGCGGCAAGAAGCTGCCCGAGCTGGAGGCGCTGACCATGGCGCATCGCGCCGTGACCGAAGGCGCGGCGGGCGTCGACATGGGCCGGAACATCTTCCAGAGCGACAACCCGACGGGGATGATGCGGGCGGTGGCCGCCGTCGTGCACGAAGGATTGGCGCCCGAGGAGGCGTTGGAGATCTATAGATCTTCCAGGGGAGCTCCGGTTGGCCAAAGCTCCAAGGGCTGACCCGCTGCTGAGCGTCGGCATCACGACGGCCGACTGGCTGAACATGGGCGCCGAGCTCCGGCGAATCGAGGACGTCGGCGCCGACTTCGTGCACATAGACGTAATGGACGGCTGTTTCTGCCCGCAGCTGACGGTGGGCCCGCCGGTGATCGGTGCCCTCAGCACGAAGCTCAAGAAGGACGTCCATCTGATGATCGAAGAGCCGCTGGAAAAGGTGCGCGCCTACGTCGACGCCGGCGCCGCGATGCTGACGTTTCACGTCGAGGCCACGAGGCATCCGCATCGCGTTCTGCAGACGCTTGGAGCTTCGGTCGCGCGTGGGGTCGCGCTCAACCCGGGGACTCCGGTGTCCGCGGTGGAACCGCTCCTCGACGACGTCGAGATGGTGCTCGTCCTGGCCGTGAATCCCGGCTGGAGCGGCCAGCGGTTCGCGCCGGGCACCGAGCACCGCCTCGATGCAGTTAGGGAGCTGATCGACCGCAGCGGACGCAGCGTGATGCTGGGCGTCGACGGTGGCGTCACCCGGGACAACGCCGGTTCGATCGCGGCGATGGGCGTGGACCTGATCGTGGCCGGGAGCGCGGTATTCGACGGCGGGGACGCGGCCGCCAACCTGAGGCAGCTGCGCGCGGGCGTCGCGGAGGCGGCGGCGGGATGAGCACGTCCGAGACGGACGCCCTGTTCGCGGGCGCGCTCGACGAGGTCCGCGGCGTTCTCGAAGCGGGAGCGGCCACCGAGGTGGACAAGCTGTGCGACGAGCTGCTGAGGGCCCGCAGGATCGCCTGCTACGGCGTCGGGCGCGAGGGCCTGATGATGCGCGCCCTATGCATGCGGCTGATGCACCTGGGCCTGGACGCCCACGTAGTCGGGGACATGACGACGCCCGCGGTCGGCGGGGGCGACCTGCTGGTGGTCAGCGCCGGGCCGGGCTCGTTCTCGACCGTGAAGGCGCTGCTCGGTGTCGCGCATGCGGCGGGGGCGCGCGTGGTCGCCGTCACGGCTCAGCCCTCTGGCGAGGTTCCCAGCGCCGCCGACACGGTGATCCACCTCCGCGCGCAGACGATGGCCGACGACAGGGGCGACAAGGGCGGCAAGAGCGTCCTCCCCATGGGCAGCCTCTATGAGGCGGCGATGCTGATCTTCTTCGACATCGTCTCCATCGTCCTGCGCGAGCGCACGGGCCAGACCGCGGAAGGAATGCGCTCGAGGCACACCAACCTTGAGTAGATCCGTTAAGGCGGCGACGGGCCCCACCATGGACCAGCTGATCGACATCGCGACTCGGTTCTACGTGACCGGCCAGAGCCAGATCGAGATCGCGCGCAGCATGAGCCTCGATGCCTCGACGGTTTCGCGTTATCTGAAGCGGGCGCGCGACGAGGGGATCGTCCGGGTCGAGATCCAGCGCCCGCGGGCCCGCAACGACGAGCTCGCGCTCGAACTCTCCGAGTTCTTTCATCTCAAGCGGGCGGTGGTGGTCGCCGGAGGAACGGGCGCCGGCGTGCCACGCGCCGCAGCCGACTACATCAACAGCCAGCTCGTCAACGGCCTGCATCTGGGCCTGTCGTGGGGACGGATGCTGTTCGCGGCCGTGCATGCGATGCCTCCCGGTACGGCAACAGGGCTCGACGTGACGATGCTGCACGGCGGCGTGGGCAGCGCCGGCTCCGGCATCCAAGGCCATGAGCTGGTCAGGCACCTTGGGGCGCTCCACCCTCGAAGCCGGGTCCACTACCTCCACGCGCCAGTGCTCGTGGACTCGCCCGACATCAAGCAGGCGATGCTTCGCGACCGTTCCATCAAGGCGGCTCTCGAAGCCGGCGCCGCGTGCCAGGTCGCATTGGTTGGAATCGGCACCCTCGACGAAAGCGCGCCACTTATTCGATATGGGCACATCTCGCCCCGAGACCGTGAGCGTCTGATCAAGGCGGGCGCGGTCGGCGACACATGCACTCGGTTCTTCACGCCAGAAGGCGAGCCGGTGCATGTGCTCGACGAGCGCCTGATCGCGATCGAATGGGATCAGCTCAAGCGTGTACCAAGCGTCGTGGCGATGGCCGCCGGAGTTGACAAGCGCAACGCGATACTGGGTGCGCTCCGCGCCGCCTTCATCAGCACGCTCATCACAGACGAACAGACAGCGCGGGAGGTGCTGCGAGCAGCTCGGCGGGTTTCGTAAGCGGATCGCGGTAGGGCGCAATCGGCTCCCCCTCGAGCCTGAGTTCGGCGTGCGCGTCGTGATGTCGCTCACTCAGGCAGACGTGTCATCGGACGACTACGAACAAGCAAGCGTCCGTCTTGACAATTGATCCGGCGAGAGTATGATCCGCCACAATCGTGAATGCTCTGCAAGAAATTGCAAGCACCTGTCGAGGGGAGGATCCGGCTTGGCTGACAGCAATGTCGGGAGCGGAGCAGGGCTCAAGGGAGGGGTGACCGGCCCGATCATCGAGCTCCGCGGCGTGACGAAGAGCTACGGAGCAGTGGCTGCTTTGAAGGGCATCGATTTCGAAGTCCGCGCGGGCGAGGTGGTCGGTCTCGTAGGTGACAACGGTGCGGGTAAGTCGACCCTGATGAAGGTCGTCGTCGGCGCCATTCAGCCAGACGACGGCGAGATTCTTGTGGACGGGTCTCATGTTCACTTCGCGACGACACGGGATTCGAGGAAGCGCGGTATCGAGATGCTCTTCCAGGACCTCGCTCTCTGCGACGACCTGGACGTCGCCGTCAATTTCTACCTGGGGCGAGCGCCAACGCAGTTTGGGCTCGTGCGTATCCGCCGGATGCACGCCCTTGCGCGCGAGAAGCTCGAGGAGCTCGGGATCCGACTCCCATCGACCCGGTCACCAGTTCGCTTCCTGTCAGGCGGTCAGCGCCAGTCGTTGGCCATAGCCAGGGCGGTTTCGTTCAAACCGCGCGTCCTGATCCTGGACGAGCCGACCGCGGCGCTGGGAGTCCAGCAATCCAAGGTCGTTCTTGAGCTCGTCAGGAACGTCCGCACGACCAACACATCAGTCGTGTTCATCTCTCATCGACTCCGCGATGTTCTCGACGTCTGCGATCGGATCGTCGTCATCTACGAGGGAAAGCAGGTCGCGAACCTGCTCAGCGCGGACACATCTCTGGAGGAGGTGGTCACCTACATCGTGAGCGACCCGGATGCCACCCGCCCATCCGCGCGGGTGTCATCCGAATGAGTGGCGTGGTGGCTCCGGCGCCCACTGAACCGACCGGACGGTCGGACCGGACGAGCAAATCGATCTCGACCGCCTGGAGCCGCCCCGGCTCGCTCTTCGACCGCTTCTACGACCTCCCTTTGATCCTTGTATTCGCCGCCATGGTGGGCACCGTGGGCGTGTTTCACCCAGAATTTCTCAACCGCTACTCGCTGACCAACATCGGAACTGAGGCCGCGTACTTCGGCACGATGGCGCTGGGGATGGTCTTTCTCCTCTCCATGCGCGAGATCGACCTGTCCGTCGGGTCAATTTTCGGTCTGACGATAATCGTGGTAGCCAGCCTCGTCGAGAGGGGGGTCGACCCGTGGTTGGCGGCGCTGGTCGGCGTGATGGTCGGGCCGGTTCTCGGTACGGTCAATGGACTGATCACGAATGCGCTTCGCATTCAGACGATCGTCGTCACATTGGGCACTCTGTCGGTCTACCGCTCGCTGGCCTTGATCCTCGCCAACGATCGGATACTCGAAAACAATCTCCCGACCCAGGACTCATATTTCCAGGTCCTGGGCGGCACGATTCTCTCCGTCCCGGTTTCGATCTGGATGTTTCTCGTCCTCGCCGCGATCCTGCATGTCGTCTATCGGTATACGCGCTTTGGGTTCAACGTTCGGGCGATCGGCTCAAATCCCGAGGCGGCGCGGCTTGCCGGCATCTCGATTGACGGGACCCGGCTGTCGGCCCTGATTTTGCAAGGGCTGCTGTGCTCGATCGTGGGGGTCGTGACGTTTGCCTATCTCGAAGCAGGCGACCCGATTACCGGCACGGGGTTCGAGCTCTCGGTAATCGCCGCTGCGATCATCGGAGGAACCGCACTCTCTGGCGGCCAGGGATCCGTGTTCGGCGCCCTGATTGGCGCCCTGATCATCGCCACGATCACGACGGGCCTCATCCAGTTCGGAGTGACCCAGGACTGGGGCTTGTTTGCAACCGGCACGGCGATCGTCGCTGCGGTGGCGCTGGATGCGTTCCTCAAGCGGCGTCGGATTCAGGCGGCGGAAAAGCTGGGCGTCACTGCAACCAGCTCAGGGCGGCACTACCAGCTTCCTGGTGCTGGTGCGCCTTTGACCCCCACGCAGGAAGACCCAGGTGCAGGCAGCCGGCCGTGACCACGGCCCCATTCAAGGAGGAGCGGTAGATGCAAGTTGCACGGTTAGTCGGACTGCTCGGCGCGGTATGCATGGTCGCCGCCGCGTGCGGTACCAGCAGCGCTGCTACCGGCGGGACGGCGATCAAGCCCAAGATCGCGCTGGTAGAGCACGTTCGGGTTCCTGCGGTTGAAATCTTTGCCCACGGTGCCCAGGCCGCCGCGACCGAGCTGGGTTTCCCACTCGATGTGACCGGGCCGCAGGGCTACAACCTGCAGCAGCAGCAGTCGATGTCCGATGCCGAAGCGAACGCCGGAGCGAAGGGCATCATCGAGATTCTCGTCGGCGCGTCGGCCTGGGCTCGCAATGAATCGGCCCTGGCGAGCCGCGGCGTCAAAGTCGTGAACATCGGCGTCTACACAGGCCCCTTCCTGGGAGCCCAGACTCCGATCTACGTTGGCCCCAACGACATCGAGTACGGCCGAGCACTCGGAAACCTGGTCGTCAAGGCCATTGGCGGAGCGAGCGCGTCAGGCGAGGTCGTGATCGCAACCTGCGTGCCCGGCCTGGAGGAGCAGGAGGACCGGTACAGCGGCGTGAAACTGGCTCTCGAGGACTTCGCTCCAAACGTGACCCTGAGTGGCCTGCTCAACGTCGCTGACGATCCGTCGATCGGCATCCCGCAGTGGCAGCAGATCGTTCAGACGTACCCGAAAGCACTTGCCTTCGTTGGGCTTTGCAGCACGCACCCCGCCGACCTGGCGAAAGTCAGGGCGGCCACCCCCGGCGCCACCTGGCTGGCCCTGGGTGGCGAATTGGACCCTGGAACCCTGGCGGGGATCAAAGATGGTCAGATCTATGGCGTCGTGGACGCCGCCATCTGGCAGCAGGGCTACATCGCGGCCAAGCTGCTTTATGAGCAGATCAACAATCCGAGTCTCCCGCAGACTGGCTTCATTGACCCCGGAATCGAAGTGGTCACCAAAGACAACATCGACGCCGTCACCGCCCGCGAGACCGGCTCGCCCACGGACCAGTTCAATTTCTACAAGCCGTCGATGGACAAGATCTTCAACAACCTCTCCGCCAGCATCCTGCCTCTCGCCGACGCTCACCGCTGAGTTCTAGGTTGATTTCCCGCGCCCTTTCCCGGCTGCCCAAGTTCGCGGGGCGGCCGGGGAGGGCGCTTTTCATCTGAGAGCCATGTCGACTTTCGTTCTCATTCATGGGGCGTGGCACGGCGGTTGGTGCTGGACCACCGTCATCGATGAGCTCGCCCAGCGCGGCCATCGGAGTGTCGCGCCAGATCTGCCTTGCGATGACACTGCCGCGGGCTGGGAGTCGTACGTCGAGGCAGCGGTCGGCGCGCTTGATAAATCCGATGACGACATCGTGGTCGTCGGCCACTCGCTGGGAGGCGGAGTCATTCCCCTGATCGCTGCCAGGCGGCCGGTGGAGCGCCTTGTCTTCGTAGGCTCGTTCCCGCCCGAACCCGGGCGGACCCTGGATGAGGCGATCGGCGACGAGCCCGACCTCACCGATCCAAAAGCACTGGCCTTCCGCGATTCGCTCGATGACTCCGGCAGGTACGTATGGCCGTCATTCGAAACCGCCCGGTACGCCATGTACCACGACTGCGGTCTCGACGATGCACGATGGGCCTTCTCGCGTTTGCGTCCGCAGGCGTCCAGGCCGTTCTCCGAGCCCTGGCCGCTCGACGAGTGGCCTGACCTCCCGATGAGCTTCATCGTGTGCTCCGAGGACCGCATGGGCAGGGCGGAGCACCTGCGGCGCGTCGCCCGCCGCCGCTTCGGCCTCGAGGCGATCGAGTTGGGCGGCGGGCATTCACCTTTCCTTTCGAGGCCGGCGGAGCTGGTTGCCGCGCTGCTGGCCTAGGGGATTCTCCGGACTATTCCTTCCAGGCGACGCAGTCGATTTCGAGGTGGAGACCTTCGGCCATCTTGCCAACCTCTACCGCCGCGCGCGCAGGCGGATCCTTCGGAAAGTAGGTCGTGTAGACCTCGTTCATCCTGCCCCAGTCGTCCTGGTCAGTTAGATAAACATTGCACTTCACGACATCGGAGAGCGCATAGCCCGCGGCTTCAAGCACGCTTTTCATGTTCTCGAGCGTCTGTCTGGTCTCGGCCTGTATCCCCCCGCCCGACGGCTTGTTCGTCACGGGATCGATCGCGGCCTGGCCTGAGACGTAGCAGAAATTCCCCGCAACGATCGCTGTCGAGTACGGACCCCATGAGATTCCATGGGTGATTGCGCGACGCGGCATGCTCACATCCTCCTTGAGTACGGCCTGGACCTCTTGACAACAACAGAGGCTATCCCATACTCCACGATCGTGGCGCGACTGCAAGATCTTGCAGACAACATGCGTTCCGGCGCGATCCTCGTCACCGGCGGCGCCGGTTTCATCGGCGGATACATAACCCGCGATCTCGTCGACCTCGGCCGGAACGTGACCGTGCTCACCAGAGGTCGCTCCACTACGCCCGACATGCGCTTCGTGCTGAAAGATCACGCAGACCGATTTGTCACCGAGACCGGATCCGTAGAAGACCTTCCCGCCCTGCTCGCAACATTCGAGCGCGTGAGGGCTGCCACCGTCCTGCACGCCGCCAGCAACGTGGAGGTGGCCAACCTGTTTCGCGACCCGTATCTCGCCTTCCAGACCAACGTGACGGGAACGCTCAACGTGCTCGAAGCGTCCCGGCGGGCCGGCGTCCGGCGGGTGGTGGACATCTCGTCAATCGGCGTGCTCCCGGCGATCCAGTACGAGCCGATCGACCCCGCGCACCCGATCATGCTGGCGCGCGAGGGTCCGGGCAGCGGCGCCTACGGCGCGGCCAAGGCATCGGGAGAGCTGTTTGCGTTCGCCTATCAGCGTGCCTACGGCCTCGACATCCGGATCGTCAGGCCATCGGCTGTTTACGGATTCGGCATGCAGTGGCATTCGTCCAACTACATGAAGGAGTTCGTCGATCACGCGGTACGAGGCGAGAAGGTACAGGTCCCGTCTGGGGGTCGTCTGCCTCGCGACTACACACACGTGGAGGATGTGGCGTCGCTTACCGTCCGCGTGATCGACTGCGCCGACGACGCCGACCGGATCTTCTATGCGGCCACGGGGCAGCCGCTGATCACGGCGGCTCAGGCGGCGAAGCTTGTCGCCGACCTGATTCCAGGCAGCAGCATCGAGATCGCGGAGGCTATGACTCCCGACGACGAGATCGAAGCGTCATTCCGCGGCGTCATATCGATCGCGAATGCGAAGGCTCAGCTCGGGTGGACGCCGCGATATCCGTCGTTGCGAGAAGGGCTCCAGCAGTACATCGAGGCGTACCGGTCCTTCGTCGCCCTGGACGGCGGGTCGCCTACTTGACAAACGTACGGGCGCCTTCATACTGGCTCCACGATCGTGGGGAAACTGCAAGATCTTGCAGTCATGGGCTCAAGTTCGGAGGGGTAATTTCGCATGGCTGAGTCGATCAAGGCAGCGCCCGTTCAAACCACTCTGAGGCCCGAGACGCTCGGCCTGGTCAGCGTGACGATGCAGGCGATCACGCACATCGCGCCCGCCATCGCGGCGCTGTTCTTTACCCAGTTCCTCGTCACGCTGTCGGGCCTCACGGCCCCGCTCGCGTACCTGCTCGGCGTGGTGGTCGTGCTCATGCTCGGCAACACGCTGATTCAGTTCTCGAGGCAGCTGCCGTCGGCCGGTGGCTATTACACCTACGTGAGCCGCTCGCTCGGCGCGAGGACCGGATTCCTCACCTCGTGGATGTTCATCCTCTACTCGCCGATGGCCGGTGGGGTCGTCTCCGGTTTCTTCGGCTTCATCGCCGCAGGTGAGCTGAAGACCAGCTACGGCTGGGACGTCCCCTGGCTGTGGTGGGTGTCCATCATCGTCGTGGGGTCAATCGTCGCCGCACTTCAGTACCGCGGAATCGAGCTCTCGGCCCGGACGCTGCTGGTCACGGGCGGCGCCGAGATCCTGATCGTGCTTGCGCTGGCGATCACCGGCTTTGCCAAACCCGGACCTGGTGGCTTCTCGCTGTCGGAATTCAACCCCGCCAACATCGGGGTGGGCACGACCTTCGGCCTTTCGGGATTCACGCTCGCCATCGTGCTGGCTGTGCAGGGATTGACCGGTTGGGAGGCCGCAGCCCCGCTGGCGGAAGAGACCAAGGACCCCAAGCGAAACACCCCGCGGTCGGTGCTGCTCTCGATCATCATCCTGGGGATCTTCCTGGTCTTCACCTACTGGGGAGTCATCACGGGCTTCGGCCCCGACAACATCAAAGGCATCATCAGCTCGCCCGACCTGCCGGGCCTTGCTCTCGCCCGCAACGCTTGGGGCGGAGGCTGGTGGTTGATCCTGATCGCCTTCATGTCCTCCACCCTTGCGGTGTCACTCGCCACTGCGAACGTCAGCACCCGGATGTGGTACGCGTTGGGGCGCAACGGCGCCTTCCCCAAGCTCTTCGCCAAGGTCCACCCCGGCTACAAGACGCCGACCAACGCCATCTTCGCGCAGTACGCGCTCACGCTCGCCAGTGGCCTGATCGCGGGTGCCTGGTTTCACCCCGACGTCGCGTTCTTCCTGCTCACAGGCCTGGTCCTGGTTCTCGGCGTCTCGTTCGTGTACCTGGCCGCCAACGTGGGGGTGATCGTCTATTACTGGAGGGAGCTCCACGCCCAATTCAACTGGCTGTGGCACGCCATTCTGCCGGTGGCGTCGAGCCTCGTGCTCCTGTACGCGCTCTACGAGTCGTTTCCGCCTGGCTGCCCGGCGGTCAACTGCCCCGTCGACCCGTACGCGAGGGCGCCCCTTGTCGCCGGTGGCTGGCTGCTGATTGGCATCGTCTTGCTCGTGTACTACGCGGCGAGCGGGCGCGACAAGTGGCTCAAGACCGCCGGTGCCGCCCTCGGGGAGAGCGAGGACGACCTCGCGATGGCCAAAGTCGGACCGGGGGCGACTTCAAAGGTCTAGGTTCAAGCGGGTTCAACCATGCCCTCAATAAACGGAAGGGCGACCACCCGGCGCGAGCTGATGCGGCGGGTGGGTCGCCTGGAACAGGTCGCGGGCGTAAGGCTGGTCACGCTTGGAGACGGCATCGAGCGCGGCGTTCGCGTGCTCGAGTTCCGGACAGGGACCGGCTATGCGTTCGACGTGCTCGTCGACCGGTCGATGGACGTCGGCCGCTGCGAGTTCAACGGCAGCTCCCTCACCTGGCTCTCGCCCACCGGCGTTGTCGGTCCGTGGTACTCGGAACCGATGGGCCTGGGCTGGTTCCGGAGCTGGGGCGGCGGAATGCTCGTGACGTGCGGCCTGGACCACACTCTGCTCGGGGGCGTCGACGACTCTTCCCAGTTCCACCAGCTCATCAAGCCGACGGAGGAGTACGGGCTGCACGGCCGGATCGGTTTCATGCCCGCGCGGCTCACTGGATATGGAGAGCGCTGGGACGGTGACGAGTGCGTGCTCTGGGCCGAGGGGGTGGTCCGCCAGGCCGCGGTGTTCGGCGAGGCGATGGAGCTGCGCCGTCGGATCGAGGCCCGGCTCGGCGAGAGCCGGTTCACCGTCCGCGACGAGGTCGTCAACGTCGGCTTCGACCCCACCAGCCACATGTACCTGTACCACGTGAACGTCGGTTGGCCGGTCGTAGACGGGGGCTCGGAGTACTTGATCCCAGCTCCGGCGGGCGTGCCTGTCGCCGAGTACCCGACCCACGACTACCGCCGCCTCACCGAGCCGAACCGGGCCTTTCCAGAGGAGTGCTACGAGCACGCCACCATCCCAGAGCCTGGCGGAACGGTGCCAGTCGCCGTCGTCAACCGCGCTGGCGGGCTGGGCGCCTACCAGGTCTACAAGAAGGAGCAGTTTCCCTTCCACACGATGTGGCGGATGCTCGGCGAGGGCATTTACGGCGTGGCGATGGAGCCGACGACCAACCGCGACGCGGGCCGCTTCGACGCCCGCGACCGGGGCGAGCTGGCGTTCCTGGCGCCGGGAGAGTCGCGAGTGTACGACCTGGAGATCGGAGTCCTCGATGGGGCCACCGCCATCGATGCCTTCGCGGCGCGGGTTGAGGCCGCCGCCAAGGTGCGCCATGCGTGAGGTCGCGCCCGCGACAGGGGCGATCCAGGAGACGTACGATCGCGTGAAGCGAGCCTACGGCTCCGCCGTCGGGCGGAACCGGCAAGACCTGATCACCCCGGCGCTCATCCTCGACCTGCCAGTCGCTCGCCGCAACATCACCAAGATGGCTGAGCGGCTGAAGGCCATGCCGGCCAAGCTCCGGCCGCACATCAAGGTCCACAAGAGCCCAGAGCTGGCGCGCATGCAGTTGGACGCGGGGGCGATCGGCCTCTCTACGGCGACCGTCTGGGAGGCGATCGTCCTGGTCCGTTCCGGCATGGACAGCATCTTCGTCGTCAACACGGTCGCCGGCCGAGAGAAGCTGGCCGCCCTGGCCGCGATCGCCCGCGACGCCGAGGTCATGGTCGCCGTCGACGACGCGCAGAACGCAGCCGACATCGCGGCGGCCGCCCGCGAGGCCAAGAGCACCGTTGGAGTCTTGATCGAGGTCGACACCGGTATGGATCGCGCCGGTGTGGACACGCCCGAGCAGGCGGTGGAGCTGGCCCGCCGGGTCGCCCGGATGGACGGCGTCGAGCTCCTCGGGGTGACCGGTTACGAAGGCCACTGCTCGCTGACCCCGGAGCGGGACCTGCGGGCGCAGAGGCAGCGAGTCGCGATGAGCATGCTGGTCGAAGCGGCGGAGCTGTTCCAGGCGGCCGGACTGCCCTCCCCCATCGTCTCCGCAGGCGGCACCGCCACGTGGGACTGGACGGCCACGACGCCCGGTATCACCGAGATTCAGGCCGGGTCCTACGCGATCATGGACAACTTCCACGCCGCGATGGCAGGCGACTTCGAGAAGGCGCTGACTGTCCTGGCCACCGTGATCAGCCGCCCGCCCGACCGCGTCATCGTCGACGCCGGCAACAAGTCGCTGGGGGCGCCGGCGCTGAGCACGATGCGGGGCCACGACCTGAAGGCGATGCGGTTCGACGAGGAGCACGGCATTTTCGTTGCCGAACCGGACTACCCGCTGCACGTCGGTGACGTGGTCGAGCTTGTGCCGGGTTACGCGCCGGGGACTGTGAACTGGTACGACGCGTATCACGTCGTCGAAGACGATCGCGTGGTCGACGTCTGGCCCGTGATCCCGCGCGGTCCAGGTCACGGAGGACTGATCTTATGAGGTTCGAAGGGAACGGAGTCGTCGTCACGGGCGCCGCGCAGGGCATCGGCCGCGCGGTCGCGACGGCGTTCGCGGCCGAGGGAGCGGGCGTCGTCATGCTGGACAACGAGGGTGACGTCCTCGAGGCGACCGCCGAGGCAATCCACAAGACCGGAGCCAGCGTGGAGGCGATCGTCGGAGACGTGAGCCGGCGCGAGGACGTCAAGCAAGCCGTCGACCTTGCGGTCGAGCGTTTCGGCCACCTCGATGCCGCCGTCCAGGTCGCCGGCATCGCCGACTTCGTGCCCTTCCTCGAGTTCACCGACGAGAGCTGGCACAAGCTCCTGGGCGTCAACCTCAAAGGCACCTGGTACCTGGTCCAGGAGGCGGCGCGGGCGATGGTTCGCGACGGCATCCACGGCGCGATCGTGGTCACGTCGTCGACCAACGCGTTTCAGCCCGAGGCCGGCGGCCTCGGCTACAACACCTCCAAGTCCGGCCAGGTCGCGGTCATGCACACGGCGGCGCTCGAGCTGAGCCGGCACGGCATCCGGGTCAACGCGATCGCGCCGGGCATCATCAACACCCGCCTTTCCGCGTTCGTCATCAACAACCCGGAGAACCGAAAAACCATGCTGGACCGCATCCCGATCGGCCGGTTTGCGGAGCCGGAGGAGATGGCCCGGCCGATCCTGTGGATGTGCTCCGACGACGCCTCGTACCTGTCTGGGCACCTGATGGTGGTCGACGGGGCATTGTCGATAGGCCTGCCGGAGCCGGGCGAGATGGACGCGCCGCTCCCCGGCGCGATCCGATGAAGCAGCAGGCCTCCACCATCTCCGTGGCGGAGTTCGAAGCCATGTTCGAGTCGGTCAAGAACTGGGGCCGCTGGGGAAAGGATGACGACCTCGGGACGATGAACTACATCACGCCCGAGCATGTGCGCGCGGCGTCACGTCTCGTCCGGTCAGGACGCTGTGTGTCGATGGCCATCCCCATCAACACGGTCGCAGGCCCGGACAACCCGCACCCGGCCATCCACTACATGTCGCAGAACCACGACATCCCTGTGGGCACGTCCAAGGTCGGTTTCGCGATGGACTTCCTGGGCATGGAATGCCATGGCGACTGCCACACGCACATCGACGCGCTCAACCACATCTCCTACGGCGGGCTGCTCTACAACGGGCGGTCGGTTGCCGAGGTCACGAGCAAGGGTATGCACGGCTACGACATCACGACGTACGCAAACGGGGTGGTCGGGCGCGGCGTGCTGCTGGACATCCCGCGACTGCGCGGCGTGCCCTATCTCGAGCCCGGTGAGGCGGTAACACGCGCCGAGCTGGAGGCGGCCGAAAAGGCGCAGGGGGTGAACGTCGGCGAGGGCGACATCTTCGTCTTTCGCACCGGACACCACCGCCGCCGCCTCGAGAAGGGCCCGTGGGTCAACGGATACGACGGCGAGGGCAAGGCCGGCCTGCACGTCGACACGATTCCCTGGATGCACGAGCGCAAGGTGGCGGCCTTCTTCCCGGACGGAGACGGCGAGACCGTGCCGAGCAAAGTCGACGGGATTCCCTACCCGATCCACCCGCTCCAGGTGACGGCCATGGGCATGCTCGTCTCCGACAGCCTGAACCTCGAGGACGTCGCCAGGGCTTGCGAGCAGGAGGAGCGCTGGGACTTCATGGTCGTCGCGGAGCCTCTGCGGCTGCCCGACAGCACAGGTTCGCCGTTCAACCCGATCGCAATCTTTTAAGGAGGACAGCGATGGCGCATCACATGGAACCCGTGTCGGCGCCCGGCCAGGTGGTCCCACCGGGCGGCTTTCCGATCAGCCAGATCGCGATCGTCGTCAAGGACATCGACGAGGCGCTCGAGCGCTACCACCGGGCGCTGGGTTGGGGGCCCTGGAACGTGTACGAGCACAAGCCGCCCGCGCTTCACGACACCTATCTACACGGCAAGCCGACCGAGTTCACGATGATCGGCGCCGAGACTCACGTGGGGCCGATCGTGGTCGAGCTGCTGCAGCCCGACAAGGGACCGAGCATATATAAGGAGTGGCTCGACGCACACGGCGAGGGCCTTCACCACATCGCGGTCATGCGGCCGACGCCGGCCGAGTCCGACGCAACTGAACGCCACTTCGCCGACCTTGGGGCCAAGATCATGATGGAGGGCAGGATCGGCGAGACGATCCGGTTCTACTACCTCGACACCGAACCCATGCTCAAGGTGATCATGGAGTCGGGCACGGGCCACGCCGTCGACTTGAAGCCCAGCCGGGTCTATCCCTGACGCTCCGCGCCGGCGCTTGATGAAGATCCTGGTGGTCGGGGACTCGTTCGTGCCGGTGACCGTGTTCCAACGCGGCCTTGCCGGCCTGCGGGGCGCTCACGAGATCGAGTACCTCCAGCTCGACGAGTCCCACGAGCTGGCGCCCGTCACCGCCTCCGAGTGCTCGATCCGCGAGTACCTGGGCACGCCCTCCCAGATCGCGGCCCGTGCGGCCGGCGTGGAGGTCCTGATCGTGCACGGCGCTCCGGTCACCGAGGAGGTGCTCGCTGCCGCTCCTGCCCTGAAGTTGATCTGCTGTGCTCGCGGCGGGCCGGTCAACGTCGACGTCGCCGCCGCGTCGCAGCGGCAAATCCCCGTCGTCAACACGCCGGGCAAGAACGCGGAGGCCGTCGCCGACCAGACGCTCGCCTTCATGGTCATGCTGGCGCGCGGCTTCCCCCGCGCCCAGCGCTTCCTGATGGACGGGGGTAGGCTGGGCGAGTCGGCGTTCGAGGGCGCGCGATTCCTTGGACACGACCTCGAGGGACACGTGCTCGGGGTGGCCGGCTTCGGCAACGTCGGGCGGCGGGTCCACCGGCGGGCGGTCGCTTTTGGGATGCGACTTGTCGTCTACGACCCGTACGTGCGGATTGGCGAGCTGGCATCGACCGAACAGGTCGCGTCCCTCGACGACCTCCTGGTCCAAGCGGACTTCGTCTCGCTCCACGTGCGGGCCACGCCTGACACAGAGAACCTCTTCGGCGACGCCGAGTTCTCGGCCATGAAACCTGGTTCGTACTTCATCAACACGGCGCGGGAATCGCTCGTCGACGAGGCCGCCCTGGACGCCGCCCTCGCCTCCGGCCACCTCGCCGGCGCGGCGCTGGACGTCGTGCGGCCGCGCACCCAGCCCGGCCCCCACCCCCTCCTCAGGCACGAGAACGTCGTCATCACGCCGCACATCGGAGGCGCGACGCACGAGACGCTGCTGCGCGGCGTGATCATGGTCGCCGAGGAGATTCAGCGGTTCGCCGCGGGCGAGCCCCTGCGCCTGGTCGTGAATCGCGCCGCGGTCAAGGCGTGAGCGGAGAGCTGCTTCTCGCGCTCGACGCCGGCACGGGCAGCTGCCGGGCCGTCCTGTTCGAGGTCGACGGCAAGCAGGTCGGCATGGCGCAGCGCGAGTGGTCGCACGCGGAGCTGCCTGGCGTGCCGGGCTCTCAGGTTTTCGACACGAAGACCAACTGGAGACTCATCGCCGAGTGCGTGAGGCAGGTGCTCGCCGACTCCGGGGCCGACGCGTCCGCGATCCGCGCCCTGAGCACGACCGGCATGCGCGAGGGGATGGTCCTTTACGACAGCTCCGGGCGCGAGCTGTGGGCCTGCCCGAACGTGGACTCGCGCGCCGGGGTCGAGGCGACCGAGCTGGTCGAGCGAGGGCTGGCCGAGACGATCTACCGGCACGGCGGCGACTGGGTCGCCATCACCTCCCCCGCCCGACTGCTCTGGGTTCAGCGCCATGAGCCCGAGCTCTTCGCGAAGGTCGAGCACATGAACATGCTGGCCGACTGGATAACGCACGAGCTCACGGGCGAGTTCGTCACCGACCCGTCGATCGGCTCGAGCTCGGGCATGTTCGACCTCGCCCACAGGGCCTGGTCGCAAGAGGTGATCGACATCTGCGGCATGCGGCCAGAGGTGTTTGCACCAGTCGTCGCGCCCGGAACGGTCGCCGGCACGGTAAGCGCAGCCGCCGCGGCCGACACCGGGCTGCGGCCCGGCACGCCGGTGGTCGTTGGGGGCGCGGACACCCAGCTCGGGCTGGTCGGGATCGGCGTCGTCGAGCCCGGACGGTTCACGGTCGTCGGCGGCACGTTCTGGCAGCAGACGGTCGGGCTGTCGGAGGCGATGATCGACCCTAAGGCGAGGCTCCGGACCCTCTGCCATGCGCTTCCGGGCCAGTGGATGATGGAAGGGATCGGCTTCTACTGCGGGCTCGCCATGAGGTGGTTCCGCGACGCGTTCTGCGACCTCGAGAAGCTCGAGGCCGAGCGCACCGGCGTCGACGCGTACACCCTGATGGAGCGAGCCGCGCAAGGAGTGCCGCCCGGCTCGAACGATGTCCTTGCGATTCTGTCCAACCTCATGGTTGCCAGCCGCTGGATCCACGCGTCCCCGGCCTTCGTGCAGTTCAACCTGGGTGACCCCGCCAACTCCGGCCGCAAAGAGTGCATCCGCGCGATCGAGGAGGCCGCTGCTTATGTCTCTCTCGGCCACCTCCAGGTCATCGAGGAGCTGACCGGCCGGCCCGTCGACCGTGCCGTCTTCACGGGCGGGGCGTCGAAGGGCACACTGTGGCCGCGGATAATGGCGGACGTGCTCGGCATCCCGGTCAGCGTGCCTCGAGTCAAGGAGTCGACCGCCCTCGGCGCCGCGATGTTCGCCGGCATCGGCGCGGGCCTCTATCCCGACGTCGCGACCGCCGCCCGGGAGGTCGTAAGCTTCGAGGCAACGCTCGAGCCGGACCCCGAGGTCCATCGCAGGTACGGCGAGCTGTACGAAAGGTGGAAGCGGGTCTACGCCGCCGAGCTCGGACTGGTCGAGGACGGCGTGCTCAAGCCGTTGTGGCGGGCGGCGGGCACCTGAACGCCGACCGGCTGCTGGAGAGGGCTCGGTCGCGGCTGGTCCGCGTCGACGCCGTCCGCGCGGCCGACGAGCTGGCAGCCGGAGCGCTGCTCGTGGACATCCGGCCGGCCGACCAGCGGGCCGTGCAGGGCGACATCCCAGGCGCTGTCGTGGTCGACCGCAACGTGCTGGAGTGGCGCCTCGACCCCGCCTCGCCGTGGCATATCGCCTCAGTAATCGATCACGACGTCCGCGTGGTGCTGATCTGCGCCCAAGGGTTTCAGTCGAGCCTGGCCGCGGCCAACCTCCAGGATCTGGGTCTGGTGAGCGCGACCGACGTCATCGGCGGGTTCGAGGCGTGGCAGGCGGCCGGGCTGCCGGTCCGGCCGGACCACCGTGGGAATACGCCGCCCGCCGAATAGCTTCATCCATAGGAGGATGAGCACCAATTCCCAAGCCATCGCCGGGGCGCTCGAGCACGGTCACCTGGTCGATATCACGACCACCGGCCGGAAGACGGGCCGGCCGCGGCGACTGGAGATCATGTTTCACAACATCGGCGGCCGGCTCTTCATCAGCGGCACGCCGGCGCGCAAGCGCCGGAGCTGGCTCGCAAACCTCGACGCGGACCCACACATGACGTTTCACCTCAAGGGCAAGGTGCAAGCGGACCTCCCTGCGAGCGCGCGCATCATCGATGACGATGCGGAGCGCCGCGAGATTCTTCCCCACGTCGCCCGCGCCTGGAGGCGCAACGACGTGGAGCAGATGGTCCGCTACAGCCCGTTGATCGAGGTCACGCTCGAGCCGAACGGCCGTTAGGCTGCCGCATTCGGGGCGACCTGGACCTTGAGGCCGCTGCCGGCGAGGAACGTGTCGATGGCGGCCGGGTACTCGTCGAGCTTGTAGCGGTTGGTGATCAGCGCGTCGCAGTCGATCGCTCCCTTCGCAAAGAGGGCGAGTGCCCGCTCGAAGCTGTGGAGCACGGCCATCGAGCCGACGATCGTGATCTCGTCGTTGTAGACCCGGAACGGCGAGAAGGTCGCGGTCGCGTCAGCGTTGGCGACGCCGAAGACCAGGAAGGTGCCGCCTCGTGCCACTCGCCGCAGGCCGTCCTCGATCGCGGGGATCGCGCCGGTGGCGTCGATGACCACGTCCCAGCCGTGGGGCCTGTCCAGCTCGTCCGCGGAGGCGGCGATCCGGTCCGCGGCGAGGCGCTTGGCAAGGTCGTGGCGGTGCGGATTCCTCTCGACCATGTCCAGGCTGCCCGCGCCGCTCTCCTTGACCAGCTGGGCCAGCAGCAGCCCCATCGTGCCGGCGCCGTAGATGAGGTAGTCGTCCGCCGCGTGGACATTGATCTGGTCCAACCCGTGCACCGCACAAGACAGCGGTTCGACAAGGGCTCCCCAGTGGCGCGGCAGCTCGGCCGGCAGACGAAACGCATTCGTGGCCGGCACGGCGACCAGTTCGGCGCACGCCCCGTTGACCGAGCCGACGCCGATCGCGTTCCAGTTCTCGCACAGGTTGAACCGGCCGAGCCGGCACTGGCGGCACGTCCCGTCGAAGAGCGATGGATCCGCGGCCACGAAGTCGCCGACCCGCAGGTTGCTCACACCGCCGCCCACCGCCACCACCTCGCCGCAGAACTCGTGGCCCGGGACGATCGGGTAGCGCGTCGGAGCGAACTCGCCCCGGATGACGTGGATGTCGGTGCCGCAGATGCCGCACGCCTCGACCTTCATGACCACCTGGCCTTCGGCCGGCGTCGGATCGGCGATCTTCTCGACGGACACGCTGTTCGGCTGTTCGATGACGACGGCTTTCATTTCACCGCGCCCATTGTCAGGCCGCGTATCAGCTGCTTCTGCGCGATCCAGCCCGCCATCAGGACCGGCAGGCTGGCCAGCGTCGCCGCGGCCGCAAGCTTCGCGTAAAACAAGCCGCGGCCGCTGATGAAGCTGACCAGGAAAATTGGGGCCGTGGCCGCGACCGACGATGTGAAGTTGACGGCGTAGAAGAACTCGTTCCAGCTGAAGATCAGGCAGATCAGGCACGTGGCCGCGATGCCAGGTGAGATCAGCGGGACCACGACACGGATTACCTCGTCGAAGAATCCCGCGCCATCGACCCGGGCGGCCTCGAAGAGGTCGTTGGGGATCTCCAGGAGAAACGAGCGCAGGAGCCAGACGCCAAGAGGCAGGTTGATGGTGGTGTAGATGAGGACCAGGGCGAAGATGTTGTCGAGCAGCTGCAGGTCGCGAGCCAGCAGGTAGAGCGGAACGAGGCTGGCCGCGAAAGGCAGAAACCGGGTCGAGATGAAAAAGAACAGCACGTCTCGCGAGTTCGGGACCGGCCTGATGGCGAGCGCGTACGCAGCGGGCAGACCCAGGACGATGACCAGCAGCGTCGAGCCGATGCTGGCGATTGCCGAGTTGATGAAGAACGGCGGGAAGTCGCCGGACAGCACCTCTTGGAACTCGGCCAGCGTCGGCGCGAAGAAGATAGTCGGCGGAGAGCTTGCTGCCTGCGGCTCGGACTTCAGTCCTTCCAGCCACATCCACAGGACCGGGAAGAAGAAGACGAAAACCACCAGCCAACCGACCACCGACCAGAGCACCTTCGAGCGGTTCAGCGTCAGCGTGGCCCTCATCGCCTTGCCTCGACCTGAAAGATGGAGAACAGAGTCCGCAGCGCGAACGTGGCGACGATGATCGTGATGATCACGGCGACCACCCCGATCGCGGACGCCTGGCCGATGCTGAAACCCTGGAACGCCACCAGGTAGAGCAGGAACGGAATGTTGGTCGTGTCTTCGCCGGGACCGCCATATGTGAGCATGTAGATCGAGTCATACGTCTGGACGACGAAGAGCGTTCCGAGCAGGGCGCCGAGCTCCACGAATGGCCGGACCAGGGGCAGAGTGATGCGCCGGAAAGTCTGAAAGCCACTCGCCCCGTCCACCCTCGCCGCCTCCAGCACCTCTGGGTTCTGCGACTGAAGGCCGGCCAGGATGATCAGCATCATGAACGGCGTCCACCGCCACACCTCCACGACCACGACCGTCGCCATCGGGAACCGGTTCACCCAGTCCACTCGCTCGAGACCGAACGGGGTCAACAGGTACGGCAGGAGCCCGAACAGAGGGTTGAGGAGCGTGTCTTTCCAGATCAGCGCTCCGGCGGTGGGCATGATCAGAAAGGGCGCGATCATGAGGGTTCGCATCAGACCCTTGCCGATGACATCGGAATTCAGAAGCATGGCCACCCCGATGCCTATGACGACCGAGAGCGTGATCACGCATACGGTCAGCACCACGGTGTTGAGGACCGCGGTTCTGATGCTCTCGTCGGTCACCAGAGTCCCGTAGTTCTGAAGCCCCGCGAACCGAAAGCTGCCCGGCTTGAGCAGGTTCCAAGAGAAGAAGCTGTAGTAGATCGTCAGCACAAACGGGATCTGCGTCATGACAAAGACGTAGATCAGCGCCGGAAGCAAGGGAAACCGGCGCAGCCAGCCATCCCACCGGGCGACGGAGGCGGCGGTTTCCCGCCCGCCTCCGGCCCCGGCTACCGCTGCGCTGCTAATGCTGGTAGACCTTGCCGACGGTCGCGGCCAGTGCGTTTGCTTTTTGTAGAGCCTGATCGACCGACTCGTTGCCGGCGATCACCTTGGCGAACTCCTGTGAAACCTGGTCGCCGAGCTGCTGGAATTCTGTGATGTCGACATATTGAATTCCGATATAGGGCACCGGGTCGACCGTCGCGTGGGTCACGTCCGCGTGGGCGATCGAATCAAGTGTCACCTGCGCAAATGCGCCCGCCGCCTGCTGGTACTCCGGAAGTTGGTACGTGGACGTGCGGGTTCCGGGCGGCACATGGGCCCAGCCCAGCTTGGAGCCGACCAGCTTGATGTAGTCCTTGGACGTAGCCCAGTCCGCAAAGGTCCACGCCGCGTCCTTCTTCTTGCTGGCCGAGCCCATGGCCAGCGTCCACGACCACAACCAGCCCGAGTAAGGGGTCATCTTGGTGGGGGCGAAGGCGTAGCCCGAGTTGGTCGCCGCGTCCCCGGTGAAGTTGCTGGCACCGACGGTCGCGTCGTACCACATCGCGACCTTGCCGCTGTTGTACGCGTTGAGGCACTCGGTGAAGCCGGCGTTGCCGGCCCCCGGCTCGCCCGCCGTCTTCAGGAGGTTCACGTAGAAGCTGACCGCGTCGTGCCACGGCTGAGTGGTGAGCTGCGCGTTCCAGCTCTGGTCAAACCAGCGGCCGCCGAACGTGTTGACCACGGTGTCCAGCGGAGCCAGCTGCTCGCCCCAACCGGGAAGCCCGCGCAGGCAGATTCCGTTGACGCTCGAGCTGTTGACCGCTTTGGCGGCCGCCGCCACCTGGTCCCAGGTTGGATGATCGGGCATGGTCACGCCCACCTTCGAAAGCATGTCCTTGCGGTACATGAGCATCGACGACTCGCCGTAGAAGGGCACCGCATAGAGGTCATTGTTGTAGGTGACGGCGGTCTTGATGCCGGGGATCAGATCTCCTGTGTCGTACGAAGAATCCTTGGCGATGTACGGAGTCAGGTCCTGAAGCCAGCCGAGCTTGCCCCAAAGCGGAACCTCATACGTACCGATCGTGAACAGGTCGAAACGGCCACTTTGCGTCGCGACATCTTGCGTCACCTGCTGACGGATCTGGTCCTCGGGAAGCGTCACGATGTTGACCTGGATGTCCGGGTGCGCGCTCTCGAAGTCGGGGACCAGCTTCTTCAGGTCCGCCATCTGCGGGTTGTCGACGGCGCCGAGGGTGATGGTCTGGCTTCCCCCACCCCCGCCGCCGGCACCCCCCGAACACGCAGCGCCCACTAGCGCGACCACCAGTCCAAGGACGATGGTGGCCATCGACCTTGAAACCGGCAGCTGCTGGCTCGGTGATCGAAGCTTCGTATCGCTCATTGGAGAGTCACCCCTTTCTGAACTCGAACAGCCACGGCTCGGCAATGACAACGTTGTCAAATGACAACGTTGACATAGATATCACAGATCGTTTTAAACTGCAACAACAGAATTTCCCTGTCCCCGCGAGGCGGAACGGCTTCAAAGCGAGGAGACCAACGTTGTCATCGTCGGCCGACAGATCTCGATCCACGATGCGAGAGGTCGCGGCGCTGGCCAAGGTCAGCATCAAGACGGTCTCGCGCGTGGTCAACGGCGAGTCGGGTGTTTCGCCCCGGCTGGCCCGCCGGGTGGCGCTAGCGTCCGAACGCCTGAACTACCGCCACAACATGACGGCAAGCAGCCTGCGCCGCTCGGACGGCAGGAGCGCCACCATCGGCGTCATCCTCGAGGACGTTGCCAACCCTTTCTCGTCGGTGCTTCACCGCTCGATCGAGGACGTGGCCATCCGCCGCGGGGTGCTGGTGTTCGCCGGCAGCTCAGACGAGCATCAAGACCGCGAGCGGGAACTGGTCTCGGCCTTCGCCTCGCGTCGGGTCGACGGGCTGATCATCCAGCCGTCGAGCCACGACCACAGCTACCTGTTGACCGAGCGCAAGGTCGGGACCGCGATCGTCTTCGTGGACCGCCCGCCGGCCTTCCTCGACGCCGACACGGTGCTCACCGACAACGCCGCCGGAGCGCGGCGCGGCGTGCGGCACCTGGTCGAGCATGGCCACCGCCGAATCGGGTACCTCGGCGACCTGCACACGATCGCGACCGCCGCCGAACGCCATCGAGGCTACGTGCAAGAGCTGGCGGAGCAGAAGATCGAGGTCGACGATCGGCTGGTGCGGCTCGACCTGCGCGGTATCGAAAAGGCGGAAGCGGCCGCCAGGGAGCTGTTGGCCCTCCCCAACCCCCCCACCGCACTGTTCACCGGCCAGAACCTGATCACCATCGGCGCGTTTCGCGCCCTTCGCCGGCTCGGGCTGCACCAGCGCGTGGCTTTGATCGGCTTCGACGACATTCTGCTCGCGGACTTGCTCGAGCCTGGGATCACGGTCATCGCACAGGACCCGGAGGCCATCGGCCGCAAGGCGGCGGAGGTCCTTTTCCGCCGCCTGGACGGCGACCGGTCGCCGTCGGAACATCACATCGTGCGCACGCGGATGATCGCCAGGGGCTCGGGCGAGATCCGCCCATGATCGTCGTCTGCGGAGAGGCGCTGATCGACGTGATCCACAACGGCGACGGCACCCAGCGAGCGGCTCCCGGCGGTGGTCCCTTCAACACCGCCAGGGCGCTCGCGCGGCTCGGCGTGCCGACCGCGTTTCTAGGCCGGCTGTCGAACGATTCGTTCGGTCGCCAGCTCGCGGGCTCTCTGACGGCAGACGGGGCCAGCCTCGAGCTCGCGAGCATCGGTCCCGAGTCGACCACGATCGCAGTGGCCGACGTGGACAGCGAGGGGCTGGCCGAGTACCAGTTCCTCGTCCAGGGGACCTCGGCGCCCAACCTCACGCTCGACATGATCCCCGCACACCTGGACGCCGCCGTCTCCGCCCTTCACCTCGGAACGCTGGGCCTCGTGCTCGAACCGATGGCCTCGACCCTCGTCGAGCTGCTGCAGCGCGAGCGTGATGGGCGACTGGTCATCGTCGACCCCAACATCAGGGTCGGGCTCATTCCCGACGCCGAGTACCGCGAGCGGCTGAACGACGTGCTTGGCCAGAGCACGATCGTCAAGGCGAGCGACGCAGACCTCGCGTGGCTGCATCCCGACCTGAGCTACAAGCGCGCGGCCGAGCGGCTCCTCGGCGAGGGCGTCAGCATGGTGGTCGTCACGCTCGGAGCGCAGGGGGCCTTCGCCGCCCACAGGGACTTCCGCATCGCCGTCGACGCGGTGCACGTACAGGTCGTGGACACGATCGGCGCGGGCGACGCCTTCGGCGCGGGGCTGCTGGCCTGGCTGCACGATCACGGCGCGATCAAGCCGGACCTTCTTCTCGAAGAGGGTGAGCTGAGGGCGGCGGTCGAGTTCGCCTGCCTGGCGGCCGCCCTGACCTGCGCCCGAGCCGGCGCGGATCCGCCCTGGCGGGCGGAGATGCTCGCTTACCGCTCAGCCGAGGACTGAAGGGGCGGCACAGGGATTACCCTCACTCAACGGAGATGGACCCATGACCGTTCCTGAGGCCGGCGAACCGGTGCAGTTCGCGGCCAACATCAGACCGCTGTTTCGCGACAAGGACGTCCGGTCGATGCAGCGTCATTTCGACTTGGGCTCTTACCACGACGTCAGCGCCGCCGCGGATCGCATCCTCGAGCGCTTGCGCGCCGGCACCATGCCTTGTGACGGCGCATGGCCCGCGGAGCAGGTAAACGTCTTCGAACGATGGGTCCGCACCGGCAAGCTGCCGTAATCGAGACGGCACCTGCCTGGCGCAGATAATGGGTCGGAAATGCAGCTGACCGAGCACGTTGCGTATGAGCTCAATGACCGGATCGCGCGGGTGACACTGACCCGGCCGGAGGCCCGCAACGCTTTGACCGATGCGATCGCGGAGGGGTTGGTGCTTGCGGTCGACGAGGTCCAGAGGGACACGCGAGTCAGGGCGGTGATCCTGTCCGGCGAAGGCCCTGTTTTCTGCGCCGGCGGTGATCTCAAGTCCTTCGCCGGCGGCAGCATCAGCGCCGATTTCGGTGACACCGTCCACAAGGGACTGCTGGGCCTCCACCGCAGCCCGGTTCCAGTCGTGGCCGCCGTCCAGGGCGCGGCCATCGGATACGGCCTGGGCCTGGCCTGCGCGTGCGACATCCGCCTGGCTGCAGAGGGCACGAAGTTCCAGGCGGGCTTCACCGGCATCGGGCTCTCGCCAAACTCGACGACCTCATACTTCCTGCCGCGCCTGCTCGGCCTTGCGGTCGCGACCCGCATGATGCTGACCAACCTGCCCATGGACGCCGGCGAGGCACATTCGCTCGGCTTCGTCGCCTCCGTGCATCCGGCCGACGAGCTGATGGGCGCGGCGGAGCAGCTTGCGGAGCGGCTCGCGCACATGCCGAGCGGCGCACTGCGACGGGCCAAGGCGCTGCTGCAGGCGAGCCTGGACCACGAAGCCGATGAGCACGTTCGTATGGAGGTGGGCTTCGTCCTCGAGTCCTTCGCCACCGACGACTTCCGCGAGGGCGTCACCGCGTTCGTCGAGAAGCGGAAACCTGAATTCCGAGCGGAGCGCGGGTAACCGGACGAACGACCGGACACCACTCCGGTTACTGACTTTTGGCCCTGAATGCCGGGCGGTAGGCGAGGGCCAGCGCCACCAGGGCTAGGCCCAACAGAAAGACACCGGTCGTGGCCTCTGCGCCTTTGCCCGTGCTTGCCGCCCTTACCGACTGCGCGGCTATCCACACCGGCCAGAGGGCCATCGCGTACCAGGTCCACCGTTCGCGGCGACGCGCTCCCATCACCGCAACCGCTGCGGTGAGGCAGCCGATGAAAAGCTCGTCAATTGCCGTCTCCTGTGCCGTCGAACTCGCAGCCCCGGCCAGGTCAGTGATGCCGAATAGCAGAAGAACGGCGCTGAGGAACACGAACACCGTCCATGAATACCTTTCGAACCACGTCTGCGCGCGAGCTTTGGTTTCACCCATCGAGATACCTCCTGATGGTCATCATTCGGGCACGTTGCCGGAGCGGGTGCCCATGGTGAACGGGGTCGAGATCCCTTCGTAGTTGATGGTCATGCTCATGCCCGCCGCGGCGTGCATGAGGATGTGGCAGTGCAGCATCCAGATGCCAGGGTTGTCGGCTTTGAACGCGACGTCCCAGGTCTCGTTCGGTCCGACCAACACAGTGTCCGTGTGGACCGGGCTGCCGGTCAACGCACGCCCATTCTTCGCGAGCACGGTGAAGACATGACCGTGGATGTGGATCGGATGTCTGCCGTGGCTGCCGGGATTGACGATTCGCAGGTGCACGAGCTGGCCTTCCCGCACACGGATCGGAGGGATGGACGGCGAGGCCATGCCGTTGAAGGTGTCAGTGAAGTCGGCCGACCCATTGCGGAAGGCGAACCCGCCGCCGAGGACGATCTCCCTCGTCACGTCGTAATGGCCGGCGTCAGCCACGGGATCGGGCGCCGGCGTCCCGTAACTGGTGAGGTCGAAGCTGGGCACAGACGCGACGTTGATCGAGGCCGGAGCCGGGCCGTCCCCGATTGTCACCACAGGGGATGAAGGTGACTCCCAAGGGAAGGTGGCCTGCTTCATTCCGACCAGACGCACCGATCCAGTACCCGGCATCGTGAAGATGAGGTCGGCCCGCTGACCCATCCCCAGGGGGATTCGCTCCGGGCCCAGCTGCTGTGGCCCGTTTAGGTCGTGCCCATCGAGGGCCTCGACCACGTACGGCGCACCCACCAGGACCGGCGCCAGAGGCGCCAGGTCCGGGCCGGGTAAAGCCCCGTCGGTGATCCGCAGCCGCACTGTGTCGCCTGGTGCGGCGTCGAGGTGCAGGCTGGAGGTACCGTTGACCTCGATCGCATCCGAGCCCGGCTGCGCGTGGACGAGAACGCTGTAATCGCGGACCGGAGATTTCGTCGCATCGTTCGGCTCGACCACGATCGATCCAACAAGACCCTTCGGGATCTCGTTCATGGCGTCCTGGTGCGAGTGGTACCAGAACGTGCCGGCGTCATTGGCGATGAACTCGTAGACGAAGGAATGGCCCGGCTGAACCGCATCCTGTGTGATCCCGGCGACGCCGTCGTCCGCGTTGGGCACCCGGATCCCGTGCCAGTGAATCGAGGTCGCCTTAGGCAGATGGTTGACCAGCGTCACCCTGACCCGATCGCCCTCGGTGACACGAAGCTCAGGGCCGGGTACCGTCCCATTGAACGTCCAGGCCTCGTGACCGCCAATGGTGACCACCGAAGCGGTGAGGGTGAAGCTCTTGACGGGCTCCGAACCTGCCGGCGCGACAAGGTCGGCGACCGAGGTCGAGACCTGGCCGGGGACCGCGGGTGCCACGTTGTAGGCGACCGGCATCGGAGACAGCGCGGCGCCCACGCCAAGGTAGGTCGCGAGCGGGGCGAAGAGCACCATCGGGATCATCTTCAGCGCCACCCGGATCCGGCCCCGACGCCGTGGACGGCGCGGCCGGCGGAAAAGGCGCAGGAACTGGATCACCGAAATACCCTCCAGCAGAGTCGCGACCACATCCGGGAAGCCGACAGGCTCCGGGCTCCAGGGAATCGGCGCGATCGGAATGCCGACGGTGCGGGACAGAAGCCAGAGGCCCATGACCCCGGCGGTGGCCGCGGCTGCGATCGCGAACAACCGTCGCGAGGGCACCAGCAGAACGCCAGCAGCCAATGCGACCTGGGAAATTCCCAAACCGATGAAGAAAAAGCCGTAGAGCGGATATTCCGAAAGGTGGTCGGGCACGACTGCGAAATGGATGGCGGCGGCCCCCAGCGTGAGCAGCGCCGCGGAGTTGAGCAGGGCCGGGCTCCGGTCAACTTCCCGGTTAGCCCTTAATCGTCCGAACAGCTTGACGATGTGATCCGCGGACATCTTTCAATTTCTCCCAGTGGCTGGCGCCATAGGCCCGGCGCCGATTGATGTGAGAGTGCTTGAGCCCGGTTTGATTCCAAACGGTGCCTGCACCAGAACCGAGGTGAGGCTGGCGCGAGCCCCGTCCTCCTGCTGCCACGCGCCCAAACAAAAGCCGGGGCGGCCATGCCGCCCCGGCGCGAAGATCGGAGGTCAGCGCGCGGTCAGGGAAGCAGCGCGACCTGAAGCTCGTTGTTGATGCCTGGCCCGAAGTCCTGCGCGTAGTGCCCGGGCGTGGCGTCGATTTCGAATGCAGGCTGGCATCCGCCGGCGCCGCACTGGAAGATCAGCAGGTAATTGCCGTTCGGGTCGGCCGGGATGAACGGCAGCTGGAAATGAGTGGGCACGGCGAAACCGCTGAGTGCGATGTGTCCGGTGCCGTTGAGGTTCGGGTCTGCGTTCTGGTGGCCCTGGAACTGCAGCTCTCCGTCCACGTTGCCCGCGTTGTCGATGACGATCCAGCCCCAGATGCCGCCGATGCCGAACGGGTTGGTCGGGCTCGCAACGCACGCGACCGGGTTCTGGCAGTTGAACGAAACGCCGACCTGGTAGGCCGCTCCATTGCCGTAGGCGGCTGCCGGACTCGCGCTTACCGCGAGCAGGCCCCCGATCCCGAGGACGACGCCGATCACGAACTTGAGTCTCTGCATATTCAAGCCTCCGCTTGGAAAGGGGTTGATGAACATGCAGTCGAGATTGAGTTCTGTGGTCGCGAACCGAAACGGTGCCTACATCAAGGATGTGGTTCGGCTGGCAGGTGTTCTCGGGGCGTGCTGGCACCAACCGGTACTGCCCCGTGCACGTGCGTGCCCGCGCCCGGCGCCGACTCTATGCGCAGCGTTCCGCCCACCGCACCGATCCGGTCGCGCATGTTGGTCAGGCCGGCGCCCGCAGTCCCGTGCACAGTATCGAAGCCGGCGCCATCGTCATCGACCTGGAATTGAAGAGCCCCCTCCTCCTCCCACAGCTTCAGGGTCGCCGAAGTCTCGTCACCCGCGTGCTTCGCAGCGTTCTGCAGGGCCTCCAAACAGCAGTAGTAGACGGCCGCCTCGAGCTCAGGGGGGTATCTTCCGATGCCCTCCGCCTCCAGCCGGACCGGGATCGCCATTCGGCGGCACGTCGCCCCGAGCGCCTCGGCCAGGCCACCGCTGCTGAGCATTGGCGGGTAGATGCCGCGAGCCAGTGTCCGCAGCTCGTCCAGCGCCGACTCGACATCGCGCCCCAGGTCTTGCGTCAGCGCCAGCCCGCGCGCCGGATCGGTTCGGGCCAGCTGCTGGATCAGCCGCGCCTTCACCGCGATCGCGACCAGGTACTGCTGGGCGCCGTCATGGAGATCGCGCTCGATGCGGCGGCGCTCGGCGTCGGCAGCCGCCACGATCCGGGCTCGCGAGGCCTGAAGCTCGTCCGCCTGCCGGCGCAGCTGTTCCAGGGAGGCGTGCAGGGCCCCGTCCAACCGCTGTTTGTTGAGGCCCGCGCCGACCTCGCGCGCCAGCTCGTCCAGGGTCACGTCGACATCGGCGGGGAGTGCGTCTCCGAAGCGGCTCCGCTCGACGACGATCATGCCCAGCAGACGGCCCGACACGCTGACAGATGCGATTCGAAGAGGGACGTCCGCCCTTCCGTCGAGCAGCGACGGAAGCCACACCCTCGCCCAGGCCGCGCCCGACACGCGCGCATTGGCGATGATCGACTCTTCTGCCGGCGTGACGGTCAGCTCGACCTCCGGCCGGCGCGGATTGCTGGCGACCCTCCTCAACGTACCGTCGGTGTGGATCCAAAGCTCGGCCGCGTCGAGCTTGAAGGCGTCGCACAGCGCCTCGACGACCTGGACCATGAGCTCATCCATCGGGTCGCCGCGCGCCAGCCGGCTCGCGAAAGACGAGCGTACGAAGTCGATGGCGTTGAGGCTTGCCGCGGCCTGCCGCCGGCGTCGTTCACCCGAGACCAGGCCGGCGACGACGGTGATCACCACCATCGCCCCGAGCATGGCGGCCAGGACGGGCAGGCCGAGCCGGACATCGGTGAAGTCAGGCACGCGTCAGCCTGCTACCGGCATCGGGCTAGCCGGTCAGCCGGATCGCATCGGCCGGGGCCATCCGCGACGCCCTCGATGCGAGCGGCAGTGTCACGATCAGCACTGTTCCATAGACGATCGCCAACGCAATGCCGATCCTGAAGAGGGTGACCTCACGCTCACGGGAGGCCCACGTGGCGCCGGCAAGCAGGACGTAGGCCAGCAGCAGACCCGCCCCGATCCCGGTCACCACGCCGATGGTCGCCGTCATCGTGGCTTCCGCAAGCAGGCCTGCCAGCAGCCGAGAAGGCTCGTAACCAAGGGCGCGAAGGATCCCGATCGCCCGCCGGCGCTCGATCGTAGCGCGGACGCCGATCATTCCGAGCGCCAGGACCCCGACCAGCAATCCCATGTGCAGAAGCACGTCGAACTCGGTCGTGTAGTCGATCCCACCGGCGTGATCCTGATCGAGGATGTCGCGAATGCTGGTGGCCTGCACTCCCTGGTCGAACATGGCGCGCTCGATCGACCGCGCCAGGGCACCTGGGTCCGATCCGGTCTTCGCTTTGACCAAGAGGGTGGATCCGGCCGGCTGAGTGTCGATCCCGGCGAGGGAGGCGGAGGAGACGATGATCCCCTGCAGCACGGTCGAGCGTGCGTAGCCCGCAACGCTAAGCCGGAGCGGCCCGTTGACCCCCTGCAGCGTCACTGTGTCGCTGGAGCCGCCGGAAGCGTCGACGGCCAGGTGCGGGTCTCTGCGGAGCGCCTGCCACACCTCGGCAGCGCTGCCGAAGCGCGTGTCTCGCGAGCTGAGGTACACAGGTCCGCCATCGTATGGCTGGTCGGGCAGCACGTATAACACGACCGAGACCGGCTCGTACGTTCCTGCGACGACGATGCCCGGATGGCCGGAGCCCCAGCCTCCGAGCGGCCCCTGATAGAGCCGCATGGGCAGCGCCATCTCGGCGGCGACCTGCGGCTGGAGCTCCGGCGGTAGACGGATCGGGTCCGGTCCCGACGTGACGACCTCGATGTCGAAGCCCGCGGAGTGGCGCGCATAGTCAGGTTTCGGCGCAGAGGCGACGAACGCGACCCCGCTGACGAATGTCAGCACCAACGCAAAGGCAGTGGTGGTGAGGCCGGTCCGGACCGGCCGGCGACTCAGGTACGCCATCGGAGGGCGCAGGGTCGCCTGGACGAGGGCGGCCCGGTTCCCCACCACGCCGATGGCCGCATCGATGAGCCGCAGGTTGGCGGCGACGGCGGCGCTCAGGGCGACCGCTACGATCGCCACCGCCAGGAAGATGACAGGGACGAGCTGGTAGAGGTCGGATGTGCCCCGAACGGCGGCAGCGGCGGTCACGATCGCGGCCCAGGCGACGAGGCCAAGGCCCGCCAGCGAGAAACGGGCTCGGTCGGGGAGCCGCCCACGTGCGAGCGCGGCGAAGGTCGCAATCAAAACCACCCCTCCAATGAGGCGGCTGCGGAGATCGCTCGGGACCAGCACCGTCGCGCCAACCACCGCCGCCAACACCAGCAGGCCCGTCCGCGGCCACCGGTGGCGGGACGGTGAAGCGGGATCCGGGAGGTCGCGGATCGCCGACGCGATCGCCATCCTGGAGGTCCGGAAGGCTGCCCCGGCAACAGTCCCAAGGGTGATGAGCGCCCCGGCGGCGAACGCGAGAGCGAGAGTCCCGGGCCTGACGGCAAGGTGCAACGGGAAGCCGACGAATGCCTGGTCAGTCCGATCGGTGACGCCTGCGTTCCAGAGCTGGCCGGCCAGGTAGAGCCCGGCCGGCACCCCGGCCGCGACACCGACCGTCGCCGCGGCCAGGCTGTAGATCGCACCCTCGAGGATGGAGAGAGCCACCAGCCCGGCTCGGGTCAGGCCAAGCGCGCGGAGCACGGCCAGCCGCGAGCGGCGCTCCTCGGCCAGCGCCAGCACCAGGTTCACGATCAAAGCTATGGCGGCCAGGACGGTCAACCCGCTGAATCCGAGATAGGGGCCGAAAACGGCCGCGTTGATTCCTTGTAGCTGCTGAGCCGTGTCACGCCTCACCTCGTTGACGACCAGCGGGGTGCCCGCGGCGATCCGCGAGACGGCGGCTCGCAAGGGCGCCGCGGCCCGGCGCGCGGTCGTGGTGTCCGTCGGGGCGCCTCCCCGTGCGGCGATTCTCACCACGTTGATGCCCTGGTCGTTCGTGGCGAGCTGTGCTGTCGCAATCGTCGTGTACACGGCGAGAAAGCTGCCGTAGGCGCCCGGCCCCACCGCGTCGGCAATCCCGAAGACCCGAAGAGCCACACCGCCGTTCGAGCCGGTGCCCATCCGCAGCCGGTCGCCCGCCCTCGCATCGAGTGCCGCTGCCAATCCGCGCGAGAGCAGCACGCCGCCCGGTGCAAGCTCGCCACCGAGAACGCGGCGGCCGTCGGTGAGCACGTAAGCGCCAAAGCGCCGCTGCGAGCTTGGGTCGAAGCCCAACAGGAGCACGTTTGACCTGCCGAGGCGGCGGTCGAGGTCGGCCACAGAAGCCGGCACCTCCACTCCGGCCTGAACGCCGTCGACGTATGCGCTCAAAGTTGGGTCGGCCGCAAGCTGCCGGGCGATGTCGATCGGGAACGTCGTGCCGCCTAAGCGCGTCACGGTCAGATCGACGGCGCCCAGCCTCTCCTCGGAGAAGGCGGTAAAGGTCTGAACACCGGAGTCTCCGGCCACCAGAGATGCGGTGATCGACGCCGACGCGACCATGAGCCCCACCACCAGGACCACGAACTGCCCTCGACCGTGCGTGGCCTCGCGCCACGCGAAGCGTGCCAGCAGCGGCCGGCGCCAGGCCAGGATCGCCAGCGGGACGTACACGAGAAGGAAGAGCCCGCCGGCGGCAAGGAGTGCCTGGGTCACCTCTTGGTTCTAGCCCGTGAACCTGATCGCCTCGGCCGGGGCCATCCGCGACGCCCTCGACACGAGCGGCAGGGTCACGATCAACACCGTTCCATAGACGATCGCCAGCGCGATGCCCAGCCTGGCCAACGTGACGTCGAAGGGCGACGTGCCTGACGCGGCGCCGGCAACCAGGACGTAGGCCAGCAGCAGACCCGCCGCGATCCCGGTCACGACGCCGATGGTCGCGGTCATGGTCGCTTCGGCGAGCAGGCCCACGAGGACCCGAGGCGGCTCGTACCCAAGGGCACGAAGGATCCCGATCGCGCGCCGGCGCTCAATGGTCGCCCGGACGCCGATCATTCCAAGCGCGAGGACCCCGACCAGCAGTCCCATGTGGAGCAGAACGTCGTATTCCGTCGTGTAGTCGACCCCACTGGCGTAATCCTGATCGAGGATGTCGCGAATGCTGGTGGCCTGCACTCCCTGATCGAAGAGTGCGCGCTCGATCTGGCGCGCCAGCGCCCGCGGATCCGCGCCCGGTCTCGCCTTGAGGAGCAGCGTGGAGCCAGCCGGCCGGCTGTCGATGTTGGCCAGTGTGGCCGGGGACACGATGATCCCCTGGAGGACGGAGCTTCCCGCTGTGCCGGCGACGCGGAGTTGGAGCGGCCCGTTGACGCCCAGCAGCGTCACCGAGTCGCCCAGATACTGAGCAGCGTCGACGGCCAGATGCGGGTCGGACCGCAGCGCCTGCCATACCTCCGCGTTGCTGCGGAATTGCTTGTCCCTCGAGTTGAGGTAGACCGGAGCGTTTAGCGGCTGCCCAGGAAGCGTGTAGAACGTGACCGTCACTGAAGAGCCGTGGGCTGCCAGGTTCCCCGGTGCACTGAGAGGCCCCTGGTAGACGCGCATTGGAAGGGCCAGCTCGGCGGTCACCTGCTGCCTGACTTCGGGCGGCAGCTGGATCGGGGCTGCGCCCGAGGTGACGACCGCGACATCGAAGCCCGCCGAGTCGCGAGCGTAGTCGGGTTTCGGGGCCGCGGCCAGGAACGCGATCGCGCTGACGAGCGTGAGCACCAGCGCGAAGGCGCTGGTGGCGAGGCCTGTGCGCACCGGGCGGCGGCTCAGGTACGCCATCGGCGGGCGGAGTGTCGCCTGGATGAGGCCCGCCCGGCTACCCACCAGGCCGATCGCGGCGTCGATGAGCCGCAGGTTGGCGGCCGCGGCGACGCTGAGGCCGACCGCCGCGATCGCAACCGCGAGGAAGATGACCGTCACGAGCTCGTAGAGGTCGGTGACTCCGCTGTCCGCTGCAGCCATGATCGCGGCCCAGCTGGCCAGAAGAACGCCGGCAAGCGTGAACCGGGCTCGGTCGGGGAGCCGCACACGCGCCAGCGCGGCGACGGTTGCGATCAGCAGGACCCCTCCGACCACGCGGGTTCGGAGATCGTTCGGCACGAGCAACGCGGCGCCAAGCACCGCACACATGGCCAGCAAAACCGTCCGCGGCCAGCGGTGGCGCACCGACGAGGCGGGATCCGGCAGGTCGCGGATGGCTGCCGCGATCGCCATCCTCGAGGTCCGGAACGCTGCCGCTGCCACCGTCCCCAGGGTGATGAGCGCTCCGGCAGCGAAGGCGACCGCCAGGGTGCCCGGCCTGACGGTGAGCTGCAGGGGAAACCCGACGAACGCCTGGTCGGTCGGATCGGTGACACCGGCGTTCCAGAGCTGGCCGGCGAGGTAGAGTCCCGCCGGCACGCCGGCCGCGACACCGACCGTCGCTGCGGCCAGGCTGTAGATCGCCCCCTCGAGCACGGAGAGCGCGACCAGGCCGGCTCGCGTCAGGCCGAGCGCGCGCAGGGTGGCCAGTCGCGACCGTCGCTCCTCGGCCAGCGCCAGCACGAGGTTCACGATCAAGGCGATCGCGGCGAGGACCGTCAGCGCGCTGAATCCGAGATAGGGACCAAATACGCCCGCGGTGGTTCCCTGGAGCTGGGCAGCCGCGTCACGCCTCACCGCGCTGACGACCAGTGGGGCGCCTGCCGCGATCCGCGAGACCGCCGCCCGCAGAGGCGCCGCGGCCCGGCGCGCGGGCTCCGTGTTCGTCGGAGTGCCTCCGCGCGCGGCGATTCTCACCACGTTGATCCCCTGGTCGTTCGTGACGAGCTGGGCTGTCGCCAGGGTCATGTAGACGGCGAGATAGCTGCCATAGGCTCCTGGACCAACCGCGCCGGCGATCCCGTAGACGCGGAGGGCCACGCCGCCGTTGGAGCCGGTGTCCATATGCAGCCGATCGCCCACCCTCGCGTCGAGCGCAGTCGCCAATCCCTCTGAGAGGACCACGTCGCCGGGTGCGAGCTCGCCACCAAAAATCCGGCGCCCGTCGGTGAGCACATAGGCACCGAATCGCTGCTGTGAGGCTGGGTCGAAGCCCACAAGCAGAATGTTTGACTTGCCGACCCGCCGATCGAGGTCGGCCACCGAAGCCGGCACCTCCACGCCGGCCTCAACCCCGTCGATGTAGGGGCTCAGAGTCGGGTCTGCCGCAAGCCGCTGAGCGACGTCGATCGGGAACGTGGTGCCTCCGGTGCGCGTCACGGTCAGATCGACGGCGCCCAGCCTCGCCTCGGAGAGAGCGGTAAAGGTCTGAACGCCGGAATCGCCGGCGACCAGAGACGCGCTGATCGAAGCCGACCCGACCATGAGCCCCACCACCAGGACCACGAACTGGCCTCGACCGTGCGTGGCCTCGCGCCAGGCGAAACGTCCCAGCAGCGGACGCCGCCAGGCCAGGACCGCCAGCGGGACGTACACGAGAAGGAAAAGCCCGCCGGCGGCAAGGAGTGCCTGGGTCACCTACGGCTTCTAGCCCGTGAACCTGATCGCCTCGGTCGGGGCCATCCGCGCCACCCTGGATGCCAGCGGTGCACTCACGATCAGGACCGCTCCGTAGACGACGATCAGCGCGAGCGCCATTCTCGCGGCATCGAGCCCGAAGACGGCACCGGCTTCGACCCCCGCTGTGATCAGGAAAGAACCGGTCACCAGGCCTGCGCCGACACCGGTCAAGACACCGATCGTGGCAGTCAGCGTGGACTCGATGAGCAGTCCCGCGATCACGCGCGATGGCTGGTAACCAAGGGAGCGAAGAATCCCGATCGCTCGCCGCCGCTCGATGGCAGCTCGAATGCCCACCATCGTGAGCGCTAACACCCCGACGAGCAGCCCCAGGTGGAGCAGGACGTCGTACTCGGTGGCGTATTCGATCGAGCTTTCGTAGAACTGGTCGAGGATGTCGCGGCTGGAGGTGGCTTGCACCCCCTGGCTGAAAAGGGCCCTCTCGATCTGGCGCGCGAGCGCTCGCGAATCGGTGCCCGGCGTGGTCTGGAGAAGAAGGGTCGAGCCAGCAGGTTGCGTGTCGATTTGGGCGATCGTGGCGGGCGACGCGATGATGCCCTCGATCATCGACCCGGCCTGGCTGCCCGCCACTCGGAGCTGGAGGGGACCGTTGATGCCCTGGAGCGTGATCGGGTCGCCAGGGTTGACTCCGGTCCCACCCATGATCACCACCAGGCCAACCTCTTCGCGTACGGCCTGCCAGGCTGCTTCGTTGCTGGAGAAGCGCTTCTCTCGGTTGATCAAATACACCGGGTCGGCATCGGCCGGCTGGTCTGGGAGCACGTAGAACACTGTCTGCTGGAGAAGTCCCTCGTTTCCGATGAAGCCTGTTCCGCTAAACGGGCCCTGGTAGAGGCGCATGGCAAGGGCGACCTGACGCACCACCTTGGGCTCGACAGCAGCCGGCAGCTGGACTCGGTCCGGACCGGTCGTCACAACGCGGACATCGAACCCCGCGGCGTCCCTGGTGTAGTCGCGGTGGAAGCTGGCCACATAAACGGCGATCACGGTCACCATCACGAGGACCATCGCGAAAGCGCTGGTGGCGAGGCCTGTTCGCACCGGGCGTCTGCTCACATACGCGAGAGGCGGGCGTAGGGTCGCCTGAATGAGCCCGAACCTCTTGGCCAGCAGCGCGGAGGCGGTCTCGATCAATCTCAGGTTGGCGGCCGCGGCCAGGGTCAGGCCGATGGCGGCGATGGCCACGGCCACGAAGAACGCCGCTACGAGGCCTGGGTCGTTCCAGTTGGTGAAGCCCGCCATCATGAGCGTGGCCCACGCAAAGAGGAGCAGCCCCGCGAGGGTGGCTCTCGCCCGGTCGGAGAGCCGCCTTCGAGCGAGCGCGGTGATGCTCACGATCAAAGCCACTCCGCCGGCCAGGCGGGCAGGCGAGCTGTTTGGGATCAGCATCAGGAGGCCGAGCAGCGCCAGACCGGCCAGCAGCACCGTCCGTGCCAGGCCATCGCGCACTGGCTCAGACGGCTCGGGGAGGTCGCGGACCGCCGAGGCGATCGCCAGCCTGGACGTCCGGTAGGCCGTGGCCGCGAACGTTCCCAGTGTGATCAGGGCACCGGCTGCGAATGCCAGGGCGAGCGTTCCGGGCCTCACGGTCAGCTCCAACGGCGAGCCGACAAAGGCCTGCGAGCCGGGATCGATGATGGCGGTGTGCCAGATCGCGGCGCCCAGATAAAGACCCGCCAAGACTCCAACGGCAACGCCGGCCGTCGCGCCCGCAAGACTGTAGATCGCACCCTCCAGGACTGAAAGCGCGATGAGCCCGGCGCGTGAGAGCCCGAGGGCGCGAAGAACGGCGAGTCGTGGGCGGCGCTCCTCGGTGAGAGCCAGGATGAGGTTCAAGATCAAGGCAATCGCAGCCAAAACGACCAGGCCACTGAAACCGAGCGTGGTGCCGAGGTCCCAACCCGTCGAGTTCGCGAGCTGCTTTGCAGCTTCGACACGCACCTCGTTGACTTGAAGCGATGCACCACCTGGAATCTCGGCCAGGGCCGAAGCCAGCGGCCCGGCGGCCCGGCGGGCCGGCTCGAGGTCGCCGGGAATTCCCCCACGGGCCGCCACCCGAACGACGTTGATGGCGGCGCCGCCCGCGATGAGCTGCGCGGTGGCAAGAGGTATGAACACCGCCATGCGGCTGCCGTAAGCACCGGGACCGCTCGCGGCCGCGATGCCGGCAACCCGCAGGTCGGCGCCTGGGGCAACCGAGCCGGTGCTGATGCGGAGGCGATCGCCGCCTCGGGCGTCGATGGCGTTCGCGAGCGCACTCGAGAGCAGCACGTCGCCCGGCGCCAGGTCACCACCGAAGGTGTGTCGCCCGTCAGCGAGCGTATACGCGCCAAACCGGCGCTGCGAAGCCGGGTCGAAACCGATCATGAGCACGTCTGACCGGCCCAGCTGCTGGTCGAGGTCGCCAACCGACGCCGGCAACTCCAGGCCGGCCTGCACGCCGTCGACGTAGTGGCCCAGGCTCTGATCGGAGGCGAGCTGCTGAGCTACCTCGATAGGAAACGACCGGCCGCCGGTCGCTGTCACCGTCAGGTCCACAGAGCCCAGCCGTTGGTCGTAGTAGGTCGCCAGCGACTGCGTGCCGGTGTCGGCGCCGACCATCGATGCGGTGATCGATGCCGTCCCCACCATCAGGCCGATGACCAGCAGCGCGAACTGGCCTGGCCGGCGGGTGCTCTCGCGCCACGCGAAGCGCGCCAGCAGTGGCCGCCTACAGGCCAGGATGGCGACCGGCAAATAGGCGAGGACAAACAGCCCGCCGACGACGACCAACGCCTGCGTCACACCCTCTCCGCTGTGACGCCAGATTGCCCCGCACGCGGCAGATCGATGCGGCCGTCGCGCATCCGGACGATACGCGCCGCCCGCTCCGCCACCAGCGGGTTGTGCGTCACCAGGACGATGGTCTGGCCCTCTTTGTTCATTCGCAGCAGCAGTTCCACGATGACCAGCGTCACCTCGGTGTCGAGATTTCCTGTTGGCTCGTCGGCCCAGACGACCGCCGGCCTGTGGACCAGCGCCCGCGCCACCGCTACCCGCTGCTGCTCTCCTCCCGAGAGCTGATCGGGACGGTGCTGGGCGCGATTTGCCATGCCCAATGTCTCGAGCATGTCGAGAGAGCGGCGGCGCGCTTCACGCCCTCCGATCCCCTGGAGGAGAAGCGGAATCTCGACGTTTTCGACCGCCGTCAAGACCGGCAGCAGGTTGAAGGCCTGGAAGATGAAGCCCATGTGCCGGCGGCGGTAAGCCGTTCGCTCGCGATCCGACATGGTGGCCAGGTCGGACCCCTCGACCACCACGTTGCCGCCATCGAAGCGGTCGAGCCCGGAGAGGCAGTTGAGCAGCGTGGTTTTGCCGGAGCCTGACGGTCCCACGACGGCGACCATCTCCCCGCGCTCGACATCGAAGTCGACTCCGCGTAGGGCCTCCACGTCGCTTGCGCCGCGATAGATCTTGCGCAGCCTCGTGGCCTGCACGATCAGTGTGCGTCGGTCTGGTGTCATGGCGGGCTCCTGGGCATGGTCGCGTGTGATGGTGGCCAGCGTCGTTTTCTCCTTGGTGAGCGATCCGTCGGGGTTCATGGGTGGGACTTTAGCCGCCGCGAGCACAGCCGGCGATGGTGCTGGCTCGCCTTTTCGCGGGGATGCTGGCAACTCGGCTCAGGGGGCGGTTCGCGGCTCCTCGGCCAGATAGATGAGGGCCGCCCTTACGCGCCGGTGGACATCCTTCTCCTCGGAGAGCCCGAGCTTCGAGAAGATCGCGTTGATGTGCTTCTCGACCCCCCGTTCGGTCAGGAAGAGGGCGGCCGCGATGGCGGCGTTGTTCTTGCCCTGCGCGACCGCTGCCATGACGTCGCGTTCGCGCGGGGTGAGCAACTCGAGGGCTGAGTTCTTCTTCTGCGACCTGGCTGCGATCAGCGCCTCCACCACCTTCGGGTCGATCACCGATCCACCCCGGGCGACCTCCCGCAGCGCGTTGACCAGCTGATCGAGGTCGGACACCCTCTCCTTGAGCAGGTAGGCCCGGCCAGAGGCGCCCTGGTCGAAGAGCCGCAGGGCATAGGTGGCTTCAGAGAACTGGCTGAGGACGACGACACCGGTTCGCGGGTTCGACTCGCGGAGGCGGGCGGCGACCTCGATGCCTTCATCGGAGTTGGTCGGCGGCATCCGGATGTCGGTGAGAACAGCATCCGGCTTGGTGGTCTCGACGGCCGACAGCAGGGAATCGCGGTCGTCGCAGACGGCGACTATTTCGATCTCGGGCACGGTCGCCAGGAGCTGACGAACCCCTTCGCGGACGAGCAGGCTGTCCTCGGCGAACACGACTCGAATCGGCATGACGGTTCAGGATAGAGGCCGGGTGGCCCCACCCGCGCTGTCGTACAGGCACTATCGCGACCGCCAACCCCCGCGCCTAAGCTGGCCAGCATCGTGGCTGTGCGGGTGTTGATCGTCGACGATCTGGAGTCGTTTCGTCGGGCCGCTCGAGCGGTGGTCGAGGCGACCACCGATTTCGAGGTGGCGGGTGAGGCGGCGGATGGCCAGGCCTCTGTCGAGGCGGCCGAGGCGCTACGGCCGGATATCGTCCTGATGGACGTTCACCTCCCTGGTATGAGTGGCATCGAGGCCACGCGCCGGATCACGGCCGCCTCCCCGGGAATCACAGTGCTGCTGATGTCGACGCACGACGCCCAGGAGTTCGAAGGCAAGGCGGCTGAGTGCGGGGCGGCCGCGTACTTGCCGAAGTCTTTGCTGACACCGGAACAGCTGATCGAGCTGTGGGCCGCGGACTCGTAGCCGTGGACGAGCCCGAAAAGACATGCCGACAGAGCGATCAGGCGCGCAGGTAAGCGACGACCGCCAGCACTCGGCGATGGTCCTCCTCGGCCGGCTCCAGCTGCAGCTTCATGAAGATGCTGCCGACATAGCCCTCGACCGTCTTCGGGCTGACGTGCAGCGACGCGCCGATCGCCGAGTTGGAGCGACCCTCGGCCATCAAGCTCAGGACCGCCCGCTCCCGCTCGGTCAGCTCCCCGACCAGATCGCGGCGCCGCCTCCGGACGACGAGCTCGGAGACGACCTCCGGGTCGAGCGCGGAACCACCCGCGCCGACCCGCCGCACCGCGTCGATGAACTCGCGAACGTCGGCCACCCGGTCTTTGAGCAGGTAGCCGAGACCGCCCGCGCCCTGCTCGAGCAGCCGCACGGCGTGGGTCGTCTCGACATACTGCGAAAGCAGCAGGACGGCGACCTTTGGAAGTCGTCCGCGAATTTCGACCGCGGCTTCCAGGCCTTCGATCGTGTACGTCGGTGGCATCCGGATGTCGGTGATCACGATGTCCGGTCGCTGCGCGGTCACACTCGCCAACAGCTGCTGCCCGTCACCGGCGCGCCCGACCACCTCGAATCCCGAGCCCGCGAGCAGCTGCGCCAGGCCTTCGCGGAAGAGCACCGAGTCGTCGGCCACCACTACTCGCATGGCAGCTCCACGGAGATGGTCGTCCCCTTCCCCTTCGGGCTGCTGACCGAGAGGCTGCCTCCCACTGCCGCCACTCTGTCACGGAGGCCGACCAGGCCTGAGCCGCGCAGTGGATCCGCGCCCCCGACTCCATCGTCCGCCACGCTGACGCGCAGCCGCCCATCCTCTTCTTCGATGCCGACCTCCAGGTTCTCGGCGCGCGAATGCTTGGCCGCGTTTGCGAGCGCTTCCGCCACCACGTAGTAGGCGGTGGTTTCGACCGCCTCGGGGAAACGCCGGTCGGTCGTTACGTTGACACTGGTGAAGATCGGCGAGCGGTTGGCCAGGGAGCTGACCGCCGCGCCCAGGCCGGACTCGGTCAGCAGGGCTGGATGCACGCCGCGGGCCAGCTCGCGCAGGTCGGCAAGACCGGCCCGCACCTCCTCCGAAGCCTCAGCCACCAGGTCGCGGCCATTCGGCCGGCGGACGCCCTGCTCGTGTGCCAGCCCGAGCGCCAGCAGCGCATTGGCAAAGCGCTGCTGGGCGCCGTCATGAAGGTTGCGCTCGATTCGCCGGCGCTCGAGGTCCTGGGCGGCCACGATCCGGGCGCGCGACTCGCGCAGGTCCTGGACCAGGCGGAACCGGCTGAGGACGAGGCCGGCCTGGGAGGCGACGTCCTCGACCAGGCGCCGTTCGATGGAGCTCAGCGGCTGGCCGCGCGGCTTGGTCACGGTCAGCGCGCCGAGCAGCTCGGCCTCATCGAAGACCGGGGCCACGATCCCCTCGGAGCCGAGCCGGCCGGCCAGCTCTTCAGGACCCGACGCCGTGGGCCGGGCGCCGGCCGGCGACGGCGGTGACGAAGCGGCTAGCTGAATCCGCTCGCCGCTGCGAACCCACACGTCCGCTTTCGATGCTCCCGTCCCGTCGCGCAGGAGCTCCGCCATCCGGGGCAGCAAGACCTCCGCGCGCTCTGCCCGCCCCACGCTCCGCGCGAAGTCAGAGAGGACTTCATAAGGGCGGGCGCGCCTGCCATAGACGGCGACGTTGGCCAGCGCCTGAAGCCGTCCTCGGACGGGCTCCAGCAGGGCCGCGACCACGGCGATGGCCAGGATGGTGAGCAGAGGGCCGAGGCCGGCGCGCTGGCCGAGGAGACTGCCGAGTCCCGCCACCACGATCCCATAGCCGGCGGTCACGAATGCGGCCAGGCCGGCGTAGAGGATGGTCCGGTTGATGACGACGTCGATTTCGTACAGGCGGTAGCGAACGATCGCGACACCAACCGCGATCGGCAGCAGCACCTGGCCCGCCAGCTGCGACGCGAGGCCTGACCAGCTGCCAATGGCATGGGCGGTTTCAGAACCAGCGAATGCCTGCAGCGCCAGCCGAACGGGCCCCGGGAGCCAATCCAGCGGCGGAAGGTTGTCGGCCAATCCCAGCAGGCCGGTCAGGCTGAATATGGTCGCGGCGTACACGAACCAGGTCATCTGCAAACGGGCCTCACCGGAGGCTGCGGCCAGCCGCAGGATCACGTAGGCGGCGACCAGTATGTTGAACGCAGGCTGCGCCCAGGAGAGCGCCCCCGACGCCCAGGCCAGCGACGCGCCGGCCGACCACACCGCAGGTGGCAGGGTGGCAGGCACCCACTGCTGCGGGCCGACCCGAAGCGGATACGGGTCGTCCAGATTGACGAGCACCTGGATGGCGAAAAGGACGACGGCGAGGCCCACAGCCGGCCGCCAGCGCGGGGACTTGAGGCGGCCGTCGGGAAACAGCAGGATGATGAGGATCGCGCCCAGGCCGACGAGGTTGGGCAGCACGGCCACCGTCCAGGCGGCGGCATCCGCGAGGGGTAGAGATCCAGGCGCCACGGCCAGGCCATGCACGGCGTACTCGGCGGCGAACGCACCCAGTGCTAGAAATGCCACCGTCAGGGCGACGACAAGGCTGAAGATGGCCCTGGGGCGCCGCCACACGATGATGCCGGCGATCGAGGACGCTGTGATCAGGCCCAGCGTCTGGACCACGGTTCGTACCACCAGCGACGAGCTCACACCGAGCCCGGCGAGCGTGTAGAGGGGCGGGTACTCGCGGTCGAGGATCGTGAGCACCAACGTCGCCGCCGCGAGCGCCGTTCCCCAGAGGACGATCCCGGCGCCCGCGATCACGGGCAGGCGGCCGGCTTTTTCGAGGGGCTCTAGACGGGACGCCACCGTGGCAGGTCCTTGTAGCCCGGGCCGTCGGTCAGCTGGGTCAGGTCGCTGCCGTCGGGCCGTACAGCGAAGAGCTGGTCGCCGCCGCTGTGGCTGCGCGTGAAGACGATCCAACGGCCGTCCGGTGACCAGTCGGGGTAGATGTCGCCATAGGGTCCTGATTCGCTGGAGGTGACACGGTGGAGGCCGTCCTGGCCGACCGTCAGCCAGTAGATCGACGCCGGCCCGCTCGGTGGCCCGGCTTCGAACACGACCCGAGAGTCGTCCGGCGACCAGCGCAGGAATCCCGCGTTCTCGTGGTGGGTGAGCTGCCGGAGGGAGCTCCCGTCCAGCTCCATGGTGTAGATGTCCCAGGTCCCGGCACGGTCGGACTGGAAGGCCAGAGTGCTGCCATCTGGGCGCCAGGCGGCCTCGGTGTTGGCTCCCGCCTGTTGGGTAAGCCGCCGGATGCCACTGCCGTCCGCCCGCATCATGTAAAGGTCGCGGTAGTAGCCCGTTTCACCTGAGCCGGCGATTCCGTCGCGGTTGCTGTTGAAGGTGATCCACTGCCCGTCCGGTGACCAGGACGGGTATTCGTTCCACCCGCGGCCGTCGGTCAGCTTTCGGACGCCGCCTCCGTCCACGTTCATCACGAAGAGATCGTCGTGGCCATCGCGCGTGCTCTGAAAGGCGATCATGGTGCCGTCCGGCGACCAGGCGCCGTCGAGGTTCCAGGCCAGGTCTGAGGTCAGCGCTCGCACCCGACCGCTCGCGACGTCAAGGAGGTAAAGCCCGCCGTTTACCGTGGGCCAGTCTCCGCAGTAGTAGAGGAGTTCACCTCCGATCTCGGGATGTGGCCGGGCGCCGGTTGCGCCGCAGGTAGAGGTCTGAGCGCCTCCGCAGGCGCCTAGCTGCAGCGTGGCGAGCACCATCGCGATGAGCCCCAGCAAGGCGCCTCTCATGGCGGCGATCTTGCCACCAAGTGGGCTCGCCCGGGCAGCGTGCCAGCCCTGGCCTCCGCCGGGCTGATCCAGGGACAACCCTTGGTCAGATCCCGGGCGTCCACGGATGTGACGCAGGGCGGCCGCCAATAGCCTGCGCTTCATGAGCAGCCTGAAGCGCTACGTGATGTCGATCAGCCTGGTGTTCGTCGGCCTGGTGTTCGCGGTCGCGCTGGCCGGCGCGGTTTGGCTGTCCGCTTACTGAGCCACCGAAACAACCTGGACTACTGGGTCCCGCCTAAGTACGAGTCCAGGATTCTCAGGAACAACCAGCTCGGCATCAGGCCGGCGAAGCCGTCACGCAAGGTGCATAGCAACGGACTTTCCAGCTGCGTAGCGCGAGTCGCCTGCCGTGCCATGGTGACCAGTCGATTCGCGCGACGCCGGCGCCGATCTTCATACAGCCCGAACGCCTCGGTCAGTTTCGAGGCTCGCTTGATGCTGTCTGCGAGAGCGACCGCGTCTTCGAGCGCCTGACAGGCACCCTGGCCCGCGTTGGGCGTCATCGGATGTGCGGCGTCTCCGACCAGCGTGACTCGCCCTTCGCTCCAGCGCCTGGCCGGCGGCCGGTCGTACATATCGTTGCGGAGGATCGCGGCATCCTCAGTAGCCGCGACCAGAGCAGGTATTGGTTGCCCCCAGTCCTTGAAGAAGAGGAGCAGATCGCCTTTGTGTCCATTCGGGCCGGGCTTCTCGCCGCGCGGCTGCTTGGTCACACCGGACCAGTAGATCCGGTCGTGCAGTAGAGGGAAGGCGACAAACTCGGAGCCCCGGCCTACCCAATTAAACCCACTGCCAGGTGGGAGAGGTATTTCTTGACTGTCGACGACGCCCCTCCAGATCGTCGATTCTAAATAGATCGGATCGCCGTCTTCCAGCAACTGTCGACGCACCGGCGAGCGCAGGCCGTCCGCGCCGACGAGGAGGTCGCCCGCAGCTGCGGTTCCGTCGCGCATCGCGACCTCCACCTCGTCGCCACCCTGTTTGAATCCAGCGACGACGGCGTCGAAGTGCAGTCCTTCAGTGCCAAACCTCTTCACCAACGCCGCTTGCAAGTCAACGCGGTGGACAAATACCGGCGCAAAGCCGAATCGAGCCGCCACCGACTCGAGCGGATAGTCGCTGACCTGACGGCCGCGCCACGTGCACACCGACATGTGCTGAACGGTGACGGCATCGATCTCGACGCCAAGCGCGTGCAGCGAACGCGCGCCGTTGGGCCAGATCATGAGTCCGGCACCGACCTCCCGAAGCTCAGGCATGCGCTCGAAAATCTCAACCTCATGTCCGGCCTGACGCAGGGCGATGCCGGTTGCCAGCCCCGCGATCCCAGCGCCCGAGATCAGTGCCTTCATTTAGCTGTCCTCGGCGAGAACCATCCGTCCCGCCTTCGGAACCATGAAGCGCAGCGCCTGGGGGACGACCTCGAAGATGGCGGGCAGTTGGCCGACCACCTCTCCATCCAGCTGCACGAGGACTGCTTCCGGGGAGGTCACCTCCACCCGAGCGCAATGCAGAAGCTCGAGCTTGCGGCTCAGCCCCGGGTCTTCGAAGTGCGTACCGCTGTAGAGCTTCCGCGCCTTGAGCATGGCCTCGAATTTGCCGATGGGCCCCTCGATGATGACGTCCAGAACGCCGTCGTCGGGAACCGCCTGAGGCGCGATGCGCATTCCGCCGCCGTAGTACTGGCAGTTGGCGACCACAACAGCCTGCCCGACGATCTCGCGCCGGCCGCCCCCGTCAATCGATACCTGCAGCGACTTGTGCTTCCAGACGGCCAATGACGCGAGGGTCGCGATGAGGTACGTGGAACCGCCCAGGAGCTTCGGCATTCGATTGGCGCGTTGGGAGACGTCGGCGCCGATGCCGGCCTCCGCGATGTTCACGAAATGGTAGACATGCGAGCCAAGGGTGACTCGGCCGGCGTCGATGAGGCGCGGCCGGCCCTCGGTCAGCACCCGGATCGCCGCCCCAACGTCGATCGGGATGCCCAGGTTCCGCCGCGTGTCGCCGCCTGTTCCGACCTGGATCAAGCCCAGGTTGCTCGACGTGGGGATCGCCTCAGCGCCCTCGAAGAAGCCGTTGGCGACTTCGAAGATCGTGCCGTCGCCGCCCACCGCAACGACCAGCGGCCGTGACTCACGAACCGCCCGCCGCGCGATCTCAGTCGCCTCGCCCGGACGCGTCGTCAAAACGGCCTCGAAGTCCAGGCCGGAGGCCCGCGCCAAACTCGCGATGGCCGGCCAACGGCGGCCGGTCCGGCCCGCCGCTGAGGCCGGGTTGACGATGAGGACCGATTTCCCAGGTGCTGTAGCCGGCTGCCCAGTGCTTGCCAATTCAGGTTTGGGTTGGCCCGCTCGCTGCGGATCGTTTGAGCGGGATGTGGCTCATCGCGTGCTCCGCCAGCGCCGTGATGGTCAGCGCCGGGTTCACGCCCAGGTTCACGGGGATTGACGACCCGTCAATCACATACAGACCCGGGTACCCGAACACGCGGTTCCGACCATCGCAAACCGCGTTCTGGGGATCGCTTCCGATCGACGCCCCGCCCAGAATGTGCGCAGTGGTCGGGATGTCCAGAAGCACCTCGTTGATCGAGCTGGCCGGCCAACCGTCGATCTTCTTGGCGACCCGGCGAGCCATGTCGTTGGCGATTGGGATGTAGGAGGGATTGCGCTTCTGGCCGACCTCCGATGGCGCCGAGCTCAGCGCACGGCGGAAGGGCCAGAACCAACGGCGCCTGCGCACCAGGAGCAGCTCGTTATCGGTCACCTGCATCACCAGCAGGAGGATTGTCTTCCGGGCCCAGCCGGCGGGAACCCAGGGAGCGCAATAAGTCGGCCGGCCGCGCGATGCAGTTGCCGAGAAAGCGCAGCTGCCGTGGCAGACCCGGCCCGCCGTCCGTGAGCGGTTTGGCAAGCAAGCCGATCAGGTCGGAACCGCGCGGGTAGCGGACCGGTTGGATGTGGGTGACTTCGTCCGGGTAGATGCTCGACGTAATTGCGATCCCATCCGTGAAGTCCGACTCCTTGCGACGCGAAGTCGCACCGACAATGGCCTCGCTGTTGGTGCGTACCCGCCGGCCCAGAGCAGGCGAAACTTCGGGCAGCCAACCCCGTTCCCGTGCCTGCAGGAGAAGGTCCACGGTCCCGAGCACGCCCGCGGCCAAGACCACGTTGGGAGCCCGCCATTCCGTACGGTCTTGTTTGAAGAGGCTCGTGGAGCGAAAGCTGCGGACCGCGTACCCGCCGCCGTCCATGTGTGCGATCCGGTCCACGTGCGTCTCGGGGTAGACATCCACGCCCAGCTTCTCGGCCAGGTACAGGTAGTTCTTGTCGAGCGTGTTCTTGGCATTGTGGCGGCAGCCCACCATGCAACCGCCGCAGAAAACACAACCAGCCCGCTCCGGTCCCGTACCGGCAAAGTACGGGTCGGGAACAGCCTGGCCAGGCTGACCGAAGAAGACCGCCACTTCTGTGGGCCTGAAGGTGGCGCCCTTGCCAATTTCCTCGGCGCACTCTTTGATGACCTCGTCGGCACGGGTTAGCCGCGGGTTCGTAGCCGCTCCCAACATTCGTTTAGCCGTGGAGTAGTGCGGCCGCAGGGCTGTCTCCCAGTCCTGACCGCCTGGCCACTCCGGATGCTTGAACACCTCGGACCTCGGCACTGGGAGAGTGTTGGCGTAGACCAAGCTGCCTCCGCCTACGCCCGCGCCCGAGACGACAAGGACGTCGCGCAGGAGAGTCATGCGCTGAATGCCGTAGCAAGACAGGCTCGGCAGCCAGAGGAAGCGGCGCAGGTCCCAGTTGGTCTTTGGGAAGTCCTCGGGCTGGAAGCGCTTGCCCGCCTCGAGCACGGCAACCCTGTAGCCCTTGTCGGCTAGCCGCAGCGCGGAGACAGCGCCGCCAAAGCCAGACCCGACGATTACGAAGTCATACTCGTCGACAACCTTCAAACGCTGCACTCGCGTGCCGGATTATCGTCGTACCTCAGGCGAGGACGGAAGTAGACCTTAAGGCGATGACGGCCAAGAACTCCGTCACTTCGATTCGCGCCCCCGCGGGTCGGGATCTCCATTGAGCTTGTAGAAGCTGCCTGCCGCCGGCGGGAAAGCGCGACGGCAGCAGTCCCAAGTGGAGGTACCGCCGCAGCTCAGAAGGGCCCGCGAGGCGGACCCGAAACTGGCGATGCGTCTTCCCAATCAACGCGAATTGCTGCTCTTGAACGACGGCCTGGATAGCCGCCTCAGCTGCTGAGATTAGCGGCTCGAACACTGGATTCACGAGAGCCCCGACCGGTTGGCGCTGCCCCGGGGCGGTTATCGCGATGAATGGTCGTTTGATCCGACGCGGCTGGATGCAGACAAGCACGCCACCGGGCACCAGGTGTTGCCTGGCTCGCTCGAGGGCATGAACCATGCCCTGGATTGCAATTCATCAAAGAGACCAGCTGAAGAGTGCGACGTCGAAGGGTGCGCCGCCAACGCGTAGTCGCTCTGCGGAGCCCACACGGAACGAGACGTTATCAATGCCCTCGGCCGCGGCTCTGCGCCGGGCAAGTGCGATCTTCGCTCGATCTGGTTCGACGGCGACCACCGTTGAGGCGAGCGGCGCAAACTCGCGAGTAAGCCTGCCGTAACCACATCCCAACTCCAGGATCCGCCGGCCTTTCATTTCGACGAAACGCTGGATCAGACGCATCTCCATCCCTGGAGGCGGATAGTCCGTGAGCTCCTCAGAGGCTCTCCTCATCGAGACGATGCTACGTTCTCTGGTCGGCTGATCGAATCGCGCGACTGCGCATCACGCGCGCTGCTCCGGCTTCACGGCGCTGAAGACCATCCCTCGCGTATCGAAGTCTTTGGCGTCGGATTCATGCGCCGAGCCGCTGAACACGTCGAGCATGCAGCCCACGCGCACATTCGTGAACCCGGCCGCTCTAACCACCTCCATGTACTCCTCGACGAGGAGTGCCCCCGCTATTCAACCCGTCCAGAGGTCGATGTCCGCGACCGCGTCGTCGGGGAGTGGCTTCTGCACCACAACGTCAGCGATCTGCAGGCGTCCTCCTGGCGTGAGCACTCGATGGATTTCCCTGTAGACAGCCAGCTTGTCGGGGCAGAGGTTGATGACCCCGTTCGAGATGACTACGTCGACGCTTGAGTCTCCGAGTGGGAGGCTCTCGGCCAGGCCATCCTTGAACTCCAGGTTTTGAAGCCCAAGGTGCGATGCGTTGGAGGTGGCCTTTTCGCGCATTTCTTGTGTCATATCAAACCCGGTCACATGGCCTTGTGGACCGACCATTTGCGCTGCTAGAACAGCGTCGAAGCCCGCGCCCGAGCCGATGTCGAGCACCCTCTGTCCCGGACTGAGCTCTCCCATTGAGAATGGATTGTTGACGCCGGCAAAGGATTCCCCTACCCGGTCAGGCAGCGCGTCAACTACAGCCATTGGATAGTCGAGCATTCTGGCCAACTGCCGCCCAACATGAAAGTGGAAGCCCTGGCCAGGGTCTGTGGCGACATCGCGGTACTTGAGCTTCACCTCAGCCCGCAGCCGACTGACGTCCACGGGAGCCGTCGGGAATGTTTTAGCGATGGGGTCCTCCCTGGCTGTGATGCTCTTTACAGGAGCAGCGATGCAGGCTATTATCGTCCCCGTTCTCAAGTTGTCAAGCGATAAATTGAATAATGCACGAACGGGACAAAGGGCTGTCTCGCTGGGACTGATGCCCAATCTGGCTCAACTCGTCCTCTTGGTTGGAGTCAATGGCTTGGTGGGCGCGCTTGTCGGCCAGGAGCGGAGCCTGGTCCCACTCCTTGGTTCGCAAGTGTTCGGCATCCGGTCGGCTACTTCAGGTCTTGCTTTCGTAGGCGCATTCGGGTTGACCAAGGCCTTCGCCAACCTTGCCGCCGGCGCTGCCGCCGATCGCTTCGGGCGCAAGCCGGTCCTGATTGTGGGATGGGTGCTTGCCGTTCCAGTGCCGCTGATCCTGATCCTGGCTCCAGCCTGGAGCTGGGTGGTGGCGGCGAACCTGTTGCTTGGCGTAAGCCAGGGCTTGTGTTGGTCATCGACGGTGATCATGAAGATCGACCTCGCCGGACCGAGGCGCCGGGGGCTCGCCGCAGGCCTCAACGAGTTTGCCGGCTATCTCGCCGTTGCCGTGTCGGCGGCGGTTTCAGGCTTCCTCGCCATCCGCTATGGGTTGAGGCCGCAACCGTTCTTCCTTGGCCTGGCTTTTGCCGGGCTAGGCCTTGGACTGAGCGCGCTTGTCGTGCGCGAGACCCGCGCTCATGCGCAGCTCGAATCCAAAAGTGGCGCGACCCTGCCCTTCAGAACGATCTGGCGGCTAGGCTCATATCAGGATCGCCGGCTTGCCGCCCTCAGCCGGACCGGGCTGGTCAACAACGCTAACGATGCTCTGGCCTGGGGCCTGCTGCCTTTACTCTTCCTGCAACACGGTCTGGATGCTGCCAGGATCGGATTCATCGCCGGGCTGTATCCGGCTACCTGGGCCGTCGGCCAGCTCCTGACTGGCCCCATCTCCGACCACTATGGGCGCCGCCGGATCATCGCTGCCGGCATGTGGCTCCAGGCGATCGCGCTGATCTGGTTTGTTGTCGGTACGGGCTTTGCGGCCTGGTCGAGCGCGGCGATCCTGCTAGGTGTGGGTACGGCGCTTGTCTATCCGACGCTGCTGGCTGCGGTCGGCGATCACTCTGGTCCTGCATGGCGAGCGGGCGCGACCGGCGTCTACCGCTTCTGGCGGGATGCTGGGTACCTGGTTGGTGCTCTGGTGGCAGGCGTGGCGGCTGACCTTGCAGGCATCCCGGCCGCTGTCGGAATCGTGGCCGCGGCAACTGCGCTTGCCGGGCTCGATTCCTGGATCAATCTCGCGGCCCACGAGTCGTCCGCCCCTCGATTATTCAAGTGATAATTGGAATGCGATGCCAGACCAAACAGTGAAAAGCGCCCTGTTCGACCAGTTTGCTCGAATTGGTAAGGCGTTGGCGAGTGGACGCCGGATTGAGATCCTGGACGTCCTCGCCAATGGCGAGCGGACCGTCGAGGCCCTCGCCCAACAGGTCCACCTCACGATCGCCAACACGAGCCAGCATCTGCAGATCCTTCGCGACGCCGGGCTGGTGAGCAGCCGGCGTGAAGGAACTTTCATCCGTTACGGCCTAGCAACGCAGCAGGTCTATGAATTCTGGACGTCGCTGCGCTCTCTAGGTTCCAACCGGCTGACGGACGTGGAGAGACTGGTTGCGGCCTACGTCGGCGCTCGCCACGGTCTCGAGCCGGTCAGCCGCAAGGAGCTCTACAAACGGCTGCGATCAGGTGACCAGTTGGTCGTGCTTGATGTGAGGCCCAAGGACGAGTTCGATGCAGGACATTTGCCAGGCGCGGTTTCGATACCCCTCGCCGAGCTGGAGCGACGGCTTAAGCAGGTGCCCAGGAACCGGGAGATAGTCGCGTACTGTCGAGGCCCCTACTGCGCCTTTGCCCCAGAAGCCGTCCGCGTGCTCAACAAGCGCGGCTACAAAGCGCGGCAGCTGGAGGACGGATTCCCCGAATGGTCAGCAGCAGGGCTGCCCGTCCAGAGGAACAACAGCGAGCACATTCAAGTCGCGCGACACCGGCGGAGCGCCTGATCACCACTCCACGCAGGCGAACCTCTGGCTCTCGGCCAGCGGCGGCTGCGGGTCACATTGGCAGGGTTTCAAAGACGGAGACGTTGCGCCCGTGCTTCAGCAGCGGGCAAAGCGCGGCCAGCTTGGTCGCAGCCTCCAGCGTCTCAGCCTGAACCATGTTGTAACCCGTTGCGTTGGGGCCGATGGCGTCTCCGACTCCGTCGTCGGAAACCGTCTTGGCTCCTGTAAAGGGCGCGCCTGGATCGATCAGGGCAGACCCCAGTGACCGATACCACTCGGCCATCAAGGCCATGCCCGCCGCACGGTCTTGCTCGCTGTCAGCCGACGGACCGTAGACGACGAATAGGTACTTCTTCATACGTTTGCTCCAACTGGTGAAAGGCCTTCAGCCGTTAGCAGATAAGCGCCGCCATCTCCTTGAGGGGTTGTCGCTAGTCGGACAAACGCAGCCCCGGCAATTGCGGGCGTGACCGGCTCGCCCATGCGGCGCAGGTATTCCTCCACGCTTACGCCCTCGCGAGCGGCGTACGCGATAACCGCCGGTCGGCCGAGCTCGGTGGCGGGCGTGAGCCTGGGCAGCACCGAACTGATCCCGATGCCAAGCTTGAGCCGCTTTGACTCCTGTGAGGCGTACGCGGCGAGAAAGCGCTGGGTAGCCTTGGCGCCGGCATAACCCCCGCTCAAGGGCGAGCCCATAACAGCCGCACCGCTGCTCATAACGATGACGCGGCTGCCCGGCTGGAGGGGGAGGAGCAGGGCCTCGCGCAGCCAGTGAAACGTCATCCGTACGTCGGAGTGCCAGTTGGTCGAGAAGGTCTCCCACGTATGAAGGTGGATCGGCCGGAGCAGCGGGGCAGCACCTGCGACAAGTGCCAGGACGTCGGGCCGGTGCTCGGAGATCAGCTTGCCGGCGACGACCGGATCAGCGGCGTCCGCGGCGAAAACGCCCGGAGCGGGATTACGCGCCACCCCGATCACCGTTGCGCCCGCCTCGGTAAAGGCTTCGGCGATGCCTCGGCCGAGGCCTCGACTCGCACCGACAACCAGGGCGACCTTGTCTGCAAGTGGCTTCATTCGCTGTTCCTCCAACCAGATAGACGCGGGCCGCTGACAAGACCGTCAGCGCCTGGCGTCCTCTAGTGCAGAGGGATTGAATCCGCAATCGACGGCACCGGAAAGTGAGCAGGCCCTTCTGGACGCATTGGGCCGAGGCGAAGCGCAAGCCATCGCGACGCTCTACATGCGGCACGGCGCGCGCATGGTCGCGTTCGCCGGCAGGTACGTGCGCGATTCCGCCGCGGCCGAGGATGTGGTGATCGGCCTCCTCGGCAGGTGGCTGGAGCGGCCGCCGCAAGTGCGTGATGCGGAGAGCATCAGCGCGTTCTTGGCGACGAGCGTCTATCACGCGGCCGTCGACTGGATACGCCGCGAACGTGCCGAGCGAGGGCAGCTGCCACGCGCCGGCTCGGCCGAGCAGCCGCCACGCGCGCACGTCGACCGAGTCGACATGCGGAGCCGGCTAGCCGCCGCCATGGTCAAGCTTTCGGCGCGCGAGCGCCTGCTGCTCGAGACCCACTATGGGCGCGCGCTTACAACCGAGGAGTGCATGGAGCAGCTCGGGATCAGCCGCGCCGCGTTCCATCAGCGCTTGCACCGGGCGCGGTCGCATCTCGCGGAGCTTCTGGAGGTCGATTGATGACGCTCTCTGAGCTTGATGCCCTGATGGATTCGACAGACATGCCCGTGCGTGCGGAGACATTGGCGGCGGCGTGGGAACTCACCGAAATTCGGGAACGAGCGCGCCGGGTCCTGATCTTGGTCACGATGCGCGCTCGGCCCGGCGCGGGGGAGCGCCTGGAAAGGGCGGTGCGAAAGTTTGTCGAAGCGACCGCCGGCCTGGCCGGCTCGCTCGGCTCGACTCTTCACCGCTCGCCCGACGATCCCAAGACATGGTTCCTGCTCGAACGGTTCGCCACCGAAGAGTCGTTCGCGCGACACATGGCTAGCGATTATTTCGCGCGTTTTCAGTCCGACCGGGCGACGCTGCTGGCAGAGCCAGTGACGGCGCTGTTCCTTGAGCGAGGGGTCTAGGCCAAGTCTGCTTAAGGAGATCCTGGAGAAGCTGGCTGCTCGCTGACAGCCGGGTTCGCTTTGCGATACGCACCAGGAGAGACACCAAACTGCCGCTTGAACGCCTTGGTGACTGTAACCTCAGAGTCGTATCCGGTCAGGCGCGCGATCTCGCGAACCCCGGCTCTTGTCGAGCGAAGATATTCCGCGGCGCGCGACATCCGATAGCGCGTCAGATGGTGCATCGGCGTCTCGCCTGTAGTGGCACGGAATCGCTCCGTGAACGCAGATCGTGACATCGAAACCGCGGCGGCCATCTTCGGGACTGTCCATGCCTGGTTCGGATGGTCACGAATCAGCCGCAGCGACCGCGCGATCTGCGGATCGCTGACCGCGGTCGTCTTGCCTAAAGCCAGGTCAGCGTCGATCAGGCACTCCCTCAAAGCATGGGCCAGAAGGGCATCGGTAAGCCTTGTTACGACCGCCTCCGAGCCGGCGCGGGTTGAGGCCATCTCCGTCGCGATCATTCGAATCAGACCGACGAGCCATTCCGGCGCCCGGCCCTCGCTGCCGCGAAGGTGAACCACTACCGGCAAAGCCTCGAGCAACGGCCTTCCGGTCATTTGATCGACGGCGAAACCTCCGCACAGCAGCTCGCTCCTTTCCCCACCTCCCCCGTATGCCAGCTGCCCGTTGAGCGGCGGGGTGTCCTCGAGTATGCGATCGAGCCACTGGACCGGGCTCTTCGGTGAGTCGCGGACAACGTGACCCTCGCCGCGGGGGAGGATCACGAGATCTCCGGCGTTCAGCCTGATTGGTTGGGGCTGTCCTTCGACCTCTAACCAGGCGGTCCCAGCCGTGAGAAGGTGGAACGCCGGCCGGGACGTCGCGGCGACCCTGAATCCCCACGGCGAGTTCATGTGGGACAGGCAGTAGACCGTGCTGGTCACGGTCAGGCGCAGCAGCAGCTGGCTCAGCCCGTCGGGATCCGCGAACTTGCCCAAACCGCGCATCACATGTGCTCGTGCTCGGGGACTTTCCGGCCGACCATCCACAGGAAGTACCAGGTTCCTGAGTCGCCCATGAAGGCGAACTGCTTGTGGATTTCCTTCTTTGTGGTCTCGAAGCCGTCAAGCGAGTCGAGATATCGCCTGAAGCCCTCGTGCTCGCCGTCGAGCTCGATCATTCGACGGGCGTTGGAGACGATCGCCTCGAGCTTCTTGCGGTTGCGTATGACGCGAGTGTCACCCATCAGACGGTCGATGTCTTTGGTGCTCAGCCTGGCAACCCGAGACGGATCGAAACCGCGAAAGGCTTCGCGGATGCCCGGCCATTTGGCGTCAACCACACGCCAGCTGATGCCGGTCTGGAACATCACACGCGCCATGGCTTCGAGGTAGCCCGAGAGGTCCTTTGGCGGGCGGGGCTGCTTGTGCTCGGCCATTGTGGGCTGATCTTAGGCGCCGTCAGCCGACGCCGCGCTTAGCCAATTCGCCGCCACATTTCGCCGATGCGCCAGATGGGCGTGACGGCTAAGGATTCCGACGAGTTGGACATGTTCCGCGGCTTCGCATCCGGCTAGCTTCGATCCATGACACAGATCACAGCTCGGGACGTTGTCGGTAAGTACAACCGCGCTCTGGAGGCGAAGGACTTCGTCGCAGCACGCCGCTATTTGGCCGAAAACCTTCGCTTCGAGGGCCCGATCGACCGTTTTGAGAAGGCCGATGACTACATCGGCGCGATCACCCGCTTGTACGGAATGGTCAAGGGTGTCGAACATGTCACGACGATCGTCGAAGGTGACGACGTTGCGGTCTTTTACGTCCTAGACACACCTGTCGCGAGGGCCCCTGTCGCCGAGTGGTACCGAGTTCGCAACGGCAAGATAGTCGAGCTGCGCGCTTATTTCGACGCCAGGCCATTCGCGAGCTCAACGCCGTCGGGGAATTGAGCGCCAGCAGAGGCAACTGTCGCAGCTGAAGGTCATGGCATAGGCGCCAATAGTTGCGCGCTCAGCAGCTCGGTCAGCCATTCCTTCCATTCCGCTGCCGTCCAACTGCGCCGCGTCGTGAGGTCCGCATAGGCCTCGACCGTATTGAGCACGCGAATGATGTCCAGCGCCCGCGCCCTCGTCAACCCATCGCGGAGCGCTCCGAGCGATGCCAGTCGATCGACGACGAAGCCGAAGAACTCATCGCGCCCACGGTCGCGCTCCGCGACCGATTGTGGATCGCTCGGCAGCGCTGTTCCGACCGCTGCCGCGAATGGGCTGATCCGTCCCTTGATATCCGCGTCGACTGCAACAAAAAGTTCCAGCAGCTTTCGAGGGTCGGTCTCTTTTCCCATCTGAGCTGCCCACGGGCGCTCGCGCCACTGCTGCGCGGGAGCATCGCCGAGGATCAGGCGTGACTCAACCTCTGCCAGGAGTCGCGCTTTGGTTCCAAATGTGAAGTAAACCGTCTGGACGGCGACGCCCGCGGCGTCCGCCACCAGTTGCATGGTGGTCGCTTCGTAGCCTCCGGTGAGGAACAGACGATGGGCCGCGTCGAGAATCCGGCTGCGAGTCTGAGCAGCCTGCTCCCGCCTGCCTGCTCTGGTCGTAACGGGCTTGACATTCACTCGTCTTAGCCTACACTAGTGGTGCCACTAGTGTAACCCCTAACCAATCTGAAGAGGAGCGCCACGCCGATGAAAGCAATGATTCCCGAGGGATCGATCGTTCAGCCCGGTGCCGGCCGAGTCATCGCGGGGCTCGGAGCGCTGGCCAAAGTCTCGGCTGGAACCTTCGACGGCCGTGTGTTCATGTTCGAAGGGACTATCGAGCCCGGCGCGTTCATTCCGCCTCACACCCACACACACGAGGATGAGGTGAGCATGGTGCTCTCCGGGGCGATGACCGTCGATGTTGGCGGCCAGCTATGGACAGCCGAGCCTGGCGCCCTGGTCGTCAAGCCACGCGGCGTGCACCACTCGATGTGGAACCACACGGATGTTCCAACGCGAGTGCTAGAGGTCTTCACGCCAGGACGGTTGGAGCCCTACTTCGACGCCCTCGGGGAGCTGTTCAGCGCGAGGGGCGTGGAAGAGGTCGAACGTCAGAGGGCGATAATCGAGCTTCACACGAAGTACGGGATCATCTACCACCCAGAGCTCGTCTCGGAAGTCGTCGCAGCCGATGGGCGCAGACCCCATCTGGTCGTTCCAGAGGGCTCGTGAGATGACAGACAGGGCACGCACCGTGTTCGTTACCGGCGGCTCTGGTTTCGTTGGACGCAGGCTGATCCCGGTCCTTCTGTCGTCGGGCTATGAGGTGAGAGCAATGGCGCGCTCAGACGAGGCCGCCACGGCAGTTGGCCGGCTTGGCGCAGTTGCCGTCAGATGCGACCTGGCCGATCCGGTCGCGCTTGCGATGGCGATGTCGGGCTGCGAGCTGGTTGTGCATGCGGCGGGTCGATTTCGTGAAGTCGGCGGCCATCCGGAGTACGAACGCGACAACGTAGCCGGCACCCGGAACATGCTCGCGGCTGCCAAGGCGGCTGGAGTGCGGCGCTTCTTGTATGTGGGCGCCGCCGGCTGCCTCGCCGGCGGCAAACCAGTCCAGGACGCGGATGAGTCCTGGCCTCCCCAGGAACCTGCGTATTCACCGTACTTCCGCTCCAAGACGATCGCCGATCGGGCTGTGCTCGCGGCCAGCTCGCCCGGGTTCGCCACCTGCGTCATACGACCTGGATTGATCTGGGGTGGCGCGGACGATCCATTCACGGCGTCCATCGCCGAAGCGACACGTTCAGGAAAGATGATGTTCATCGACGGCGGCCGGCACCTCATCGTGACCTCGCATGTCGACAACACCGTTAGAGGCATCATCCTCGCGCTAGGGAGGGGCGCCGGTGGCCACGCCTACTTTGTGTTCGACGACGGCGCCGTTCAGTCGCGCGATTTCTTCGGGCGGTTGCTGCGAACGCAGGGTCTCGACGCGCCAAACAGGAGCATCCCATTCGGAGTGGCCTGGACCATGGCATCGCTCATGGAGGCGATGTGGAAGGTGTTTCGCCGCGCCGGCTCGCCTCCGGTCAACCGCGAACTGGTGGCCCTCACCGGCGGACCGTTTATCATCTCCGACCGCAAGGCGCGCGCCGAACTCGGCTACGCGCCGGTCATCGGTCGCGAAGCGGCCATTGACGCGATGGCGCGAGCAGCTCAGGGCCTTGGCGTCCCGACCCAACCCACAAGGCTTTCGACGAATACGAAATCGAGCCGCTAGTGACGACGTGGAGCCCACGCCCGGATTCGAACCGGGGACCTTTTCCTTAGATGCTCGGCCGGGGTGCAAGCCCCGGCCGGTTCTCACACGACCTCGACTGCGCAGCGGATGCCGGGCACTCCCGCGATACGTCGGTCGATGGTCAGCAGGTCCGCGCCCAACAACTCGGCCAGCGCAACGTATGCAGCGTCATAGGCGGTCATGTTCGCTTTCAGCTGCCATATCCGGCGGAGCAACGCCTGGTGCCCATAGCGCTGGATCGGAGCCTGCGCGATCTCCGTCAGCGCCCACTCAGCATTGCGGTCGTTGATCGACTTCTTGGCCAGGAGTCCGCGCAGGACGTTGGTGAACTCGAGGTCGACGAGCGCCGGCGCGGCCACCGAGACCTCGCCGGCCAGGCGGGCTCGCACCGGGCCTCCCGGACCCTCGTCGACAATCGCCCTGATCCACACCCCGGCGTCCGTGACGACCACCTATCGCCGGCCGCTCCGGGTCAGTTCGATGATCTCGTCGTTGGTGAGTGCTTTACCACGACGAAGCCTGGGCGCGGCCAGGACCTCACCCATGCTCTTGGTCATCACATGCTGGGTCAGGACGTCGAGCACGTAAGCCGCCAGCGACATGTGGCGGTCCCCCGCCCGCTCGCGAAGGGTCTCCAGCACGGGCTCCGGCACGTCTCGGATCTGCAGTGGCTTGCCCATGTCACCAAATTAGCATGCAAAGTGCATGCATAAGCGGGCTCGCTTAATCTTTCTCAGTCAGGCCGCGGAACAGAGCTTCGTGCACATCCGAGGTGTTGAACTCACAGACCGAGTTGGAGCCCACGCCCGGATTCGAACCGGGGACCTTTTCCTTACCAAGGAAATGCTCTACCGCCTGAGCTACGTGGGCGGGCCGCAGCCCAAAAGATTACTAGACGCCCTCACGCTGCCCTCTCCCCTGACGGGGAGAGGGGACGTTACAGGCCCGAGACCAGCCTCCCCACGTCCGTCAGGATCTCGGCGTGGCCGCGGATCTTGATCGCGGCCGTCAGCTCCGTGAACTGCGCGATCATCACCTCGCCGGCGTCGAGCCGCTCCGAGTGGTGCGAACGCGTGTCCTTGCCTCGAGTCAGGCCCATGATCACGACCCCGTCCTCCAGGGCCTTCACCATCACGTAACGGCCGGCGGACGCTTCCTCTTCTTCGCTCATCTCCTGCCTCGTCCATTGCCGTTGGCCTGGGCCTTCGGCCTCACCGTTTCTAGCCTGGTCGCCGCGGCGCCGACCAGCTCGTCGATCTCAGCGCTCAGGGCCGGACCGGCGAGCACATGATAACGATCGGCATGCACGACGACCTCGCGGCTGCCGACGAGCACGTGAAGCACGACCTCGTCGCTTCCTGGGTGCTTCGCCAGCACCGCCTCCAGGCGCTCGGCCAGCTCGGAGTCGCCGCCCGCCAGCCGGACGTGCAGGAGTTGGCGGCGGGCCACCGGCAGGCAGTCCGGGTCGTCCCAGAGCCAGGCCATGTCGGCGACCACCGACGCCACCTCGACCTCAGACTCGATCTCCGGCTCGACCGACGAATTGGCTGAGCCGGTCGCGCGCGTGCTGCCCGCCCGGGCGTCGACCTTGCCCTGGACGACCACCACCTTGTCCGGCTCGAAGAGCAGGCGGGCCTGCTCGAAAACGCGCGGGAACAGCACGATGTCCACCGTCCCGGTCAAGTCCTCCAGCGACGCGTAAGCCATGATCTGGCCCTTGCGCGTGACCACGCGACGGAGCTCGCGCACCAGGCCCGCCACGCGGACCTCGGTGTCCTGCAGCGCGCTCGTGACCTCGACCGCCTGAGTGTCCGACCGCTCGGCCAGCTCCTTGCTGATGCGCCGCAGCGGGTGGTCGCTGAGGTAGAGGCCGAGCAGCTCCTTCTCCAGCCGCAGCTTCTCCTCCCCCGCCATCGGCGCGACGTCGATCGACAACCCGTAGTCGTCGGCGGCGCTCTCGCCGGTGTCGGAGCCGACCATGTCAAGCAGCGAGATCTGGCCCGACTCGCGGTCTCGGCGCGCCCGCTCTGCCCTGCTGACCGCGTGATCCAGCACGGCCAGCAGGCGCGCCCGCTCGCCCAGCGAATCGCAGGCACCGGATTGCACGAGCGCCTCGAGCACCCGGCGGTTGATGTCCTGGATCGCAGATGTTCGCTCGCACAGGTCCTCGAGCGACTTGAACGGCCCGTCCGCGTCGCGCATCGCCACCATGCTCTCGACCGCGTGCTGGCCGACGTTCTTGATCGCCGCCAGCCCGAACTGGATCCTCCCCTCGCTCATCGAGAAGTCAGCGCGCGAGCGGTTGATGTCGGGCGCCAGCACCTCGATGCCGCGAAGTCGGCAGTCGACGATCGCGGTCGCCACCTTGTCGGCCGAGCCCTCCATGTGGATCAGCAGTGAGGTCATGTACTCCAGGGTGTAGTTGGCCTTGAGGTAGGCCGTTTGATACGCGATTACTCCGTACGCGGCTGAGTGCGCGCGGTTGAAGCCGTATTCGGCGAACTTCGCGATGCCGTCGAACAACGCTTCGGCGGTGGCCGGCGGGATCTCGCGCTCGACCGCGCCGGCGACGAACTTCGTCCGCTGCTTCGCCATCTTGACCTTGTCCTTCTTGCCCATCGCGGCGCGAAGGATGTCGGCCTCGCTCATGGTGAACCCGGCAATCTCCCGGGCGGCCATCATCACCTGCTCCTGGTAGATCATCACGCCGTACGTCTCGCGCAGGATCGGCTCGAGCCTTTCGTGCATGTACTCGATCGGCTCACGGCCCTGCTTGCGAGCGATGAACGCGGGGATGTTGACCATCGGGCCAGGGCGGAAGAGTGCGACCGCGGCGGACACGTCCGCGAAGCTCTGCGGGCGCATGTCCATCAGCATCCGGCGCATGCCCGCACCTTCGAGCTGGAACACACCATGCGTATCCGCGGACGAGAGCAGCTCGTAGGTCTTGGGGTCGTCGAACGGCAGCTTCTCGAGGTCCAGCTCGATGCCGCGGTTCTCCTTCACGAGGCGCAGGCAGGTGGCGATGATGTCCAGGTTCTGCAGGCCGAGGAAGTCGATCTTCAAGAGGCCGATGTCGCCGACCGCCTTCATGTCGTACTGGGTGATCACCGCGTCGCTCTTCGGACCGAACTGCAGCGGCGTGTAGCGGACGAGCGGCTCGGGCGCGATCACAACACCCGCCGCGTGGGTGCTGACGTTGCGCGAGACACCTTCGAGAGCCCTGGCGACGTCGATCAGGCGCTTCTGCTCCTCGCTCGACTCGTACGCCTCGCGGAACTCGGGCACCTCTTTGATGGCGTCCTCGAGGGACTTGGACCGTCCCTGCCAGACGGGCACCAGCTTCGCCAGCCGGTCCGTGTCGCGCAGAGGCACCTCGAGCACCCGGCCGACGTCGCGGATCGCAGCCTTCGAGGCCATCGTGGTGAAGGTGACGATCTGCGCCACCCGGTCGGCGCCGTACTTCTCCGATACGTATTTGATGACCTTCTCGCGGCCTTCCACCGAGAAGTCGCAATCGATGTCGGGCATCGACACGCGATCGATGTTCAGGAAGCGCTCGAAGATCAGGCCGTGCTCGAGCGGATCGAGGTTGGTGATGCCGAGGCAGTAAGACACCAGGCTGCCGGCTGCGCTGCCGCGGCCCGGCCCGACCACGATTCCGCTCTTGCGCGCAAAGTTGTAAAAGTCCCAGACGATCAGGAAATAGGACGCGTAGCCGGTCTGCCGAATTACGTCGAGCTCGTTGGTGGCCCGCTCCAGGACTGAAGCGCTGGGCGTGCCATAGCGCCACTTCATGCCGTCCTCGACGAGCTTGCGCAGGTACTGGTCCGGGGTCAGCCCGTCGGGCACGTCGAACGGGGGCAGCAGCGTCTCGCCGAGCTTGACCTTCAGGTCGACCATGTCCGCGACGTCGAGCGTGCTGGCGAGCGCGTCGGGCAGGTCGGCGAACGAGGATGCCATCTCCTCGGCGGTCTTCAAATAGTTCTCCTGCGTAGAGAAGCGCCAGCGGTTCGGATCGTTGAAGCGCGCACCGGTCTGCAGGCAAAGCAGGACGTCATGCGCTTCTGAGTCGTGGCGGTGCACGTAGTGGAGGTCGTTGGTGGCGCACACGCGCAGGCCGAACTCCTTGCCCAGGGTGACCAGGGCGGCGTTGACGTGGTCCTGCTTGTCGATGCCGTGCCGTTGGACCTCGAGCAGGAAGCGGTCGTTGCCGAAGATGTCTCGGTAAGCCGCCACGGCCTCCCTGGCGCCGTCCAGGTCGTTGTCTGTGATGCGGCCGGCGATCTCTCCCTGCAGGCAGCCCGACAGTACGATCAGCCCCTTCGAGTGCTGGGCCAGGATCTCCTTGTCGATGCGAGGCTTGTAGTACATCCCCTCCATCTGGCCCACGGTGCACAGGCGCATGAGGTTGACGTAGCCCTGGTGGTCGGCGGCGAGCAGCGTCAGGTGGCTCGGGTCGCGGTCCACTCGGCCCTCGCGGAGAAGGCGTGAGCGGGGTGCGACGTAGACCTCGCAGCCGACGATGGGCTTGATGCCGGCGTCCTTGCACGCCTTGTAGAAATGGATCGCGCCGTACATGACGCCGTGGTCGGTGAGCGCGATCGCCGGCATCTCGAGCTCGGCGGCTCTGGCCACCATGGCTTGGATGCGGCTGGCCCCATCGAGCAGCGAGTACTCGGTGTGGTTGTGTAGGTGGACGAAAGTCTTTGGGGCGTGCGGCATCGTTTGGATTGGGTGTGGCGGACCCCAGGCGATAGTTTAGGTCGTAACCGGGGCCGGCTCCGTCCCGTTTGAGCCTAGGTGCTGCTACTCAGGCCGATCCTCTCCTTCGCGGTGAGGATGCTCGGTCCCGGTCGCTTGAGGCTGGAGGTAGTGAAGCTGCAGCACGGAATCCACTCCTAGCCGAGCGCTCCCCACCCGGCGCTTCGCGCCGACCTCCCCACACGGTGGGGAGGTGAATTTAGCTCCTCTCGAGCAGAGCCACGCTTTCGATGTGGTACGTGTGCGGGAACATGTCCACGATCGCCGCCCGCCGCACCCGGTAGCCCCCGCGCACCAGCGCGATCAGGTCCCGCGCGTGTGTCGACGGCTCGCATGAGATATAGACCACCCGCTCGGGCCCCAGCCGCATGATCTCGGCGAGGGCGGCCGGCTCGCAGCCCGCCCGCGGCGGGTCCAGAACGGCCGCGCTGTGCCGGCCGATCCGTACCTGCTTCAGCGCCGTCTCCACCCGCCCCTTCATGTACTCCACGCGGGCCGAGTTGATGCGCGCGTTCAGGCGGCCCAGCTGGACAGCCCTCGGGTTCTCCTCGACCGCGGTCACCTGACCCGCTCCGCGCGCGACCGCCACCGAGATCGTGCCGATGCCGGCATAGAGATCGAGCACGCGATCGTCTGGGCCGGCAGCGAGCATGTCCAGCGCCGTTCGATACAGGACCAGCATCTGTTGGTAGTTCGTCTGCACGAACGTGTCGTTGCGAACCCGAAAAGTCATGTCCCAGAACTGAAGTGACATCGCGTCGTCGAGCAGCGTGCTGCCGGGCAGTAGCTCGGCGACCCGGTTCGCGAAATCGTCCCTCGGCCAGGGCGGCTCCGGGCCGCGGAACCGCATCCGCCAGAGCAGGCCCCGGCCGCCGGGCTCGGCCGTGAGGAGCAGGTTCTGCACGCCGGAAATCCCGAGCTCGTCGGCCGCGCGCCCAAATGCAGGCAGAGCCTCCTCGATGCGCTGGTCGTGGATCGGGCACGTCGTGATCGGCTGCACCGTGTGCGAGCGCTGCCGGTGGAATCCAAACCGAAGCCCGTCCGACGTGCCGCAGGCCTCGAACTCGCCGCGAATCCGGTATCGCCAGGGGTCCTCCATGCCCAGGACTGGCGTGTCGGCAGGCAGCGTGAGCCCGGCGCGCGACCACGCCTCCTCCACCACCTGCCGCTTCAGCTCGAGCTCGTAGGCGTAATCGGCGTGCTGCCACTGGCAGCCCCCGCACTGCGTCAGGAAGGCGGGCTGTGAGGGCGCGGGACCGAAATGGGGACATTTCGGCGGCACCCGCCGGGGCGAGGCCTCGATCACATGTGAAGTAATCGCAACGTCCACCCCGCCCTGCCGGCCGCGGGGCTCGGCCTCCACGACTTCGCCCGGCAAGGCATAGCCAACCAACCAAACCTTGCCTTGGTCCCGCGCGATCGAGAAACCTCCGTGTCCGACGGTCGTCGGCCGAAGGATCAACGGCGCCAGAGGGCGGTCGGCTCCGGCGAGGGCTTGAAGCCGGCCGCCTCGACCATCTGCACGGCCACGTCGAAGCCCGCCGCGACCTTGTCCGGCTGGTGGGCGTCGCTGCCGAACGAGACCGCCTGCCCCCCTGCCTCCCGCCACCAGCGCACGACCTGGATGTCCGGGCACAGGGTGTTGCCGCGGGTGGTGTTGACCTCGAGCACCCGGCCGGTACGGGCGGCCACAGCCAGGATGGCGCGGATCTGCTCCTGGTAGTCCTGCTCGCGGTAGGGGGCGAGGCCCTCTCGCCAGTAGCGCTTGGGATAGTCGAGGTGGGCCAGCGTTTCGAACGGCTGGCCGCTCTCCACCATCGCGAGCGTCTCGCGGAAGTACTCGTGCACTGCGGCCGGGAAGTCGAGACCCGCGTGGGTGCGGAACTGGCTGGCGTCGAGCATTTCATCGCCGAGCCGGATGCAGTGAATCGAACCATGGACGTGGTCCAGCGGCCCCGCACTCAAGACTTCGGCCGCCTCCCGCGGGTACCAGTGCGGCTCGCCCAGCTCGACGCCGGTGAGGATGCGCAGGCTCTTGAACTTGGCCCGGCAACGCTCGACGGCGTCTAAATAGCCCGCGACGTCGACGGAATGCTGGCCCTCATGGACGAGCGCCCAGTCGGCGTGCTCGGTGAAGGCGATCGCGGGGAGACCGATCTCCAGCGCCCGCTCGCAGCTGCGCTCCATGTGCCCGCGCGGGGCGTCCCACGACCACTCGGTATGGACGTGATAGTCGGGAACGAGCACGGGGACAAGGCTAGCGGCACGTCGACCAGTGCTGCGATTTCGCCTGTTTGGCGCCAGCCGCGCCGAAATCTTCCGCCTCATACGCTCGTTTGGCGCCAACAATGCCGAAATTCGGCGGGCCGTCAGCTCAGCAGCTTCTGCAGGATTTCGTTCGCCACCTTGCGGTTCGCCTGCGGTGCACGATTGCGCTGGTCGTTGAACAGCAGCCCGATCGTTCGGTGCGCAGAGAGTTGAGCCGGTTGAAACGGATCGAGGTTACCGCGCCTTCAATGTGGTCCGGGAAGGGTCATTGAATGATAGAGGCGGGGCCACAGGAGGCGGATCGGGCGGCAGCGCCGCATCGAGCCAACCGGCAATGAATGGCTGAGTCGACGGTTCAGGTATCGGAAGAACGAGTTGACCAACCACAAATCCGATCGCGTCAAACTGGCGATGCGTCAGTTATCCCGCTCAACGGCGTCATCAACATCGAGCCATCCGGGTCGTACAGCAACCCATGGCGCCAACGCATTCTCAACTAGCGGCTCTGGAAGCCACGGACGAAGGGCCACAACCGCGGCCATGTTGCCGACTGCCACGCGCGCATCGGAATTGTCAGCGGTCTCGGTGATGGTATCGCGAGCAGCCCATCCCGCTCTCAATGCCTTCGTTAACTGATCATCAGACGCCGTAGGCACCCTGCTCTCCACGTCCGGGCCCATCAAGTTTAGGATCGCTCGCGCCCGCATTGCGTCTTGCGCAGCTAGCAACGCCTGAGCAGTGTTCGTGTTTACGTCTGGCTTGCCAGTGAAGTGCGGCACCGCTTGGGTCCGCCACAATTGGCCGACAAGTCGCAGCTCGTCGGGTCCAAGGGTCTCAGCTTCTGAAATGTAATCGTTGACTTGGAGAGTGTTTGGCCCCCATTCGTCCATCCCGCCAAGCCGAGTTAGCAACTCATGCGCAACCTTGGGGTTTGCAGCCGGTGCTCTTTTCTTAAGCTCGGCCATCAAGGGTCCGAGCGCCTGCTTCTTGCCAGCTTGGTAGTCGGCGACAACGCTTGCATTAGCCGCGATGACCCTGCGAGCAATTACTTCAAGTGCTGATGCGTCGCTTACCTGAGCGAATCCGCGGTTGGCAACCACAATGGCCGGCGGCTGGCCCGTCCGAATCGACTCGATGAGTACCTCGCGGCCTTGCTCGCGCGTAATGGTTCCTGACGTCACCAGCTTGACAACTCCCGCAAGCTGGTCGGCAGTCGGCGCCAGGCCGGCGGGCGCCACCTCGCCGATGATCCAATTCGCAGTCTGCTTCGCGTCGCCCCCGGCGGCGACCGCGCCATCGAAGAGGTCGGCCAGTGCACGGTCCGCGGCGATAAGCCCCGCGTCCGAAGCCGGTAGCCCGAACACCTCAATCATGCGCATGCGGCGTACGCCTGGCAGCTCCGGCAATGATGCGCGGAGGGACTCAGTCCAATCGCGGTCAAGCGACAGCGGCGGTAGATCTGGTTCTGGGAAGTAGCGGTAGTCCTCCGCGAACTCTTTGCCCCGCTGCGAGAAGGTTCGCTGTTCGGATTCGGACCAGCCACGTGTCTCCTGGATAACTGTGTCACCTGATTCAAGAAGTCCGACCTGGCGCCCCACCTCATAGCGAATTGCGCGCTCCACGGATCGGAAAGAATTAATGTTCTTGAGCTCAGTTTTCACTCCGTAATCGCCCCTAGCGTCGGCCCGAAAGACTGAGATGTTTGGTTCAACCCGCATCTGACCTTTCTCCATCTCGGCCTCAGACGCCCCGATGGTGCGGAGAACTGAACGAAGCTCTATCGCGAACTCACGCGCCAATCGGGAGGAGTCGAGATCGGGCTCGGTTACGATCTCGATCAGAGGCACACCGGCTCGATTGAAGTCGACATATGACTCTGTGGCCAGGTGAAGCTTGTCACCCGCGTGGACGAGCTTGCCCGTGTCCTCCTCTAGGTGCACACGGCGGATTCGAATACGACGCCCGCTCACGTCTAGATAACCGCCTCGACCAATTGGAAGGTCGTATTGACTGATCTGATATCCCTTCGGGAGGTCGGGATACATGTAGTTCTTTCGGTCAAACTTAGTGCGCCATGTGATTTCGCAGTTAAGTACCAGGGCTGTCCTTAGGCACGCTTCGACCGCCACTCGGTTCATGACAGGAAGAACGCCCGGCAGGCCTAGACAAACCTCACAGACGAAGGTATTGGGGGCAGCATTCAGCGGGGCAACTGCACAGCCGCAGAACATCTTCGAAAGCGTTCGGGGCTGGACATGTACCTCCATGCCGATGTCAACAAACCAGTCTGGCGGCCGCTCTTGTTCGTGCCCAGGCCATTCATCGTGCTCGTCCTCCTCAAGTTCACGTTCATCCATATCGCTCAACTCAATACTTCGTCAACAGCGAAACACTTTTCCAGGGCGAGAAGGTCACGATGCTGTTTCTCAAACGCTTAGACAAGCGCCACCCCCACGCGCATGTCGCTGGCGACCTCGTACGCCCGGGCGACGCGAAGCGCGACGTCCTCCCGCCACTGCGGCGCCAGGACCTGCAGGCCCACCGGCAGGCCCTCGCTCATCCCGCACGGGATGCTCACCCCCGGCAGGCCGGCCAGGTTGCCGCCCAGCGTGAGCACGTCGCACAGGTACATCGACAGCGGGTCCTGCGTCTTCGAGCCGATCGGAAATGCGACGGTCGGTGAGGTCGCGCTAACAATCGCGTCGCATTTCGCGAACGCCTCATCGAAGTCGCGCTTGATCAGCGTGCGCACCTTCTGCGCCTTGACGTAGTACGCGTCGTAGTAGCCGCTCGACAGCGCGTAGGTGCCGAGCATCACGCGCCGGCGAACCTCGGTGCCGAACCCCTTCCGGCGCGTGCGCGTGTAGAGGTCGGTGATGTTCTGCGCGTCCTGCTCGGACATCCCGTACTTCACGCCGTCGAACCGCGCGAGGTTGGATGAGCACTCGGCCGGGGCGATGATGTAATACGCGGCGAGACCGTAGTCGGTGTGCGGCAGGCTGACCTCGACGAGCTTGGCCCCCGCCGACTCGAGCACGCGCAGCGCGTGGTCGACCGCCACCTTCACGCCCTCCTCCATGCCGTCGACGTCGAAGTACTCCTTCGGCACGCCAAGCCGCATGTCCTCGACGCCGGCGGCCAGGTCGCGGCGGACGTCGTTGGGGCGGTCGGCGCTGGTGGCGTCCAGCGGATCGTGGCCGGACATCGTCTCCAGCACCAGCGCGCAGTCCTCCACCGAGCGCGTGAACGGGCCGATCTGGTCGAGGCTCGACGCGAACGCGATGAGCCCGTAGCGGCTGACGCGCCCATATGTCGGCTTCATGCCGACGACGCCGCAAAGGGCCGCGGGCTGGCGGATCGATCCGCCGGTGTCCGTTCCGAGCCCGAACGTCGCCTCGCCGGCGGCCACGGCGGCCGCACTACCCCCGGAACTGCCGCCCGGGACGCGGTCGAAATTCCAGGGGTTGTGGGTTGGGAAGTAGCCCGAGTTCTCGGTCGAGCTGCCCATCGCGAACTCGTCGCAGTTGGTGACGCCGAGCATGACCGCGCCGGCGTCGAACAGGCGCTGCACGGCCGTGCCCGTATACGGCGGCTTGAACCCACGCAGGATCTGGGATCCCGCAGTGGTCTCGACGCCCTTCACGCAAAGGACGTCCTTGACCGCCATCGGGATGCCCGTGAGCGGCCCCGCCTCGCCGGCAGTCAGCGCGCGGTCGGCCTCGCGGGCCTGGTGGCCGGCCAGCTCCTCCGTCAGGCGCAGGTAAGCCTTCACCTCGCCGTCGGCGTCCTCGATACGTTCGAGGTGCAGGACGAGCAGCTCCTGGGCGTTCAGCTCGCGGTCGCGCAGCAGCTGGCCCAGCTCGCCGATGGTCAACTTCGTCGGATCGATCAAGTCTCTTCCTGGATCGAAGGCACGCGGAAGAATCCATCGACCGCAGCAGGCGCGTTCGCGAGGGCTTCCTCCTGGGAGAGGCAAGGCCGCGGCACGTCTTCGCGGAGCGTGTTCGTGACCTCGACCACCTGGGCCGTCGGCGCGATGTGGTCGGTGTTGAGCTGCTGCAGCCGGTCGATGTGCTCGAGGATGCCGCTCAGCTGATCGGCGTAGAACTCCTCGTCGCCCGGCTCGAGGCCGATGCGCGCGAGCATCGCGACATGGCGCACCTGTTCTCTTGAGAGAGGCACGTTAGAAGCTTAGTGCCCTCACCCTGCCCTCTCCCGCACGCGGGAGAGGGGAAGACTACTGGGCCCTCTCCCGCAAGGCGGGAGAGGGGAAGACTACTGGACCAGCTTCAGGAATTCTTGCTCGTCCAGGATCGTGATCTTCAGCCGCTGCGCCTTCTCGAGCTTCGAGCCCGATCCAGGCCCGGCCACCAGGTAGTCGGTCTTCGAGCTCACGCTGCCCGCGGCCTTGCCGCCAAGGCGCCGGACGAGCGCCTCCGCGTCCGGGCGATCCATGGAGTCCATCGTGCCCGTGAAGACGAAAGTCTTGCCCTTGAAAGGCCCGTCGCCCCGGGCCTCGGCTGCCTGCGGTTGGACCCCCGCCTCGAGCAGCCGGGACACCAGCTCTCCCCCATGCCCCTCGAAGTACAGGTGCACCTCGCGGGCCATGTTCGGCCCGACGCCCTCGACCCGCAGCAGTTCCTCCTCGCCGGAGGCGCGCAGGCGGTCGATCGACCCGAACTCGGCGGCGAGCAGCTCGGCGGTCGCCTCGCCGACCTGCGGGATGCCCAGTGCGTAAAGGAAGCGGCCCAGCGGGGGAGTTCGGCTTTCGGCCAGCCGGTCGACGAGGTTCTGCGCCGATTTGTCGGCGAAGCCCTCGAGCTGGACGATCTGCTCCTTCGTCAGCCGAAACAGGTCGCTCGGGTCCTTCACCCAGCCGCGCTCGATGATCTGGTTCAAGGTCGCGTAGCCGAGGCCCTCGATGTTGAGCGCGCCGCGGCTTGCGAAATGGCGCAGCAGCTCCAGGCGCTGCGCACCGCAGAACGGGTTGATGCACCGATGCGCGATGTAAGGCTCCTCGCGCACCACCTCGCCCCCGCACACCGGGCACTTGGCGGGCATGCGCCACCCGGTCTTCGGCTCCTTGACGCTGACGATCTCCGGGATCACGTCGCCGGCGCGGTGGATGACGACCGTGGCGCCCACGTACACACCTTTCTCGTTGACCTGCTGCTCGTTGTGCATCGTGATGTTCCGCACGGTCACCCCGCCCACCACCACAGGACGCACGTGCGCAACCGGGGTCAGCACGCCGGTGCGGCCGACATAGCAATCGATCGACTCGACCACCGTCTCAGCCTCCTCCGGGGCGTACTTGAAGGCGATAGCCCAGCGCGGCGAGCGAGCGACAAACCCGAGCTCGAGCTGCTGGTCGAAACGGTCGACCTTGATCACGACCCCGTCGATCTCGTGCTCGAGCTCATGGCGGCGCCGCTGCCACTCGGCGTGGTACTCGACCACCTCCTCGATCGACTTGAGGCGCCGCCGGTGCTTGTTGACGCGGAAACCCATCTTCTCCAGTGAGCCCAGGACGTCCCACTGAGACCGCGCCGAGCCGGCCGGGTCCAGCGTGTACATGAACGTCTGCAGGTCTCGGCTCGCGGTCACGCCGGCGTCGATCTGGCGCACGCTTCCTGCCGCGGTGTTGCGCGGGTTGACGAAGCGCGGCTTGCCCGCCTCCTCCATCTCGCGGTTGAGCTTCTCGAAGCCCGCAATCGGAAAGTAGACCTCGCCGCGAACCTCGAAGACGTCGGGCAGCCCGGGCGCGGGCGTCACGCTGAGCGGAACGCTGCGAATCGTCTTGAGGTTGGCCGTGACGTCCTCTCCCACCGTGCCATCGCCGCGCGTGGCCGCGCGCGTCAGGCGGCCCTTCGTGTAGGTGATGCTGATGGCCAGGCCATCGATCTTCAGCTCCGCGCAGTAGACGACGTCGTCGCCGACCGCGGCCCGGACGCGCTTGTCGAAGGCCCGGATCTCCGTTTCGTCGAACGCGTTCTGCAGGCTGAGCATCGGCGAGCGGTGACGCACCTTGGCGAATTGCTCGGAGGCCTCACCCCCGACGCGCTGGGTCGGCGAGTCGGGCGTGACCAGGTCGGGATGCTCCTCCTCCATCCGGCGCAGCTCCAGGAAGAGCGCGTCGAACTCCGCGTCCGAGATCTCGGGCGCGTCGAGCACGTAGTAGGCGTGCTCCTGACGGCGGATCTGCTCGCGCAGGCCCTCAGCCCGCCTGGCCAGGTCTGCTGGGCGCTCAGCGCGTTTGCGCTTGGTCACTTGGTAAGCGGGGCGAGCATGCCGGACAGGATCTTGAGCCCTGCCTTGTCGAACTTGACTACGAGCTCCTCGTCGGTGCGGGTGAGCGTGCTCTTGACCACGGTGCCCGAGCCGAACGACGGGTGCGTCACGCGGTCGCCGCTGGCGAAGCGCTGCACCGGCGGAGGCGCCGGCGCCGCCTGCACCTGCCGCTCCTGGAAGCGCTCCTTGTAGCCCTGCCGCGGAGGCGCCACCGGGGCGCTGCCGCGCGGCGCCGAGAGCAAGGACTGCGGGATCTCGGTCAGGAACCGGCTCGGGAACGCCGGCTGGGAGCGCCCGTACAGGTGGCGGCGGAAAGCGCAGCTGAGGTACAGGCGATCCTTGGCCCGCGTCATGCCGACGTAGCAGAGGCGCCGCTCCTCGGCCATCTCGTTGGCCGCAAGGTCGACCTTCATGCCGTCCTCGCCCTCGTCGAGCGCGCGCTGGTGAGGGAGCAAGCCCTCCTCCATGCCGACCATGAACACGACCGGGAACTCCAGGCCCTTGACCATGTGCAGCGTGATCAGGGTGACGCCCTCTCCGTTCTCGTCGTAAGCGTCGACGTCGGACACCAGCGCGACCTCGGCCAGGAAATCCTCGACGCCCTGCGTCGGGTCGCGGTCGTCGAAGTCCTCGGCCAGGCCGCGCAGCTCGTTGAGGTTCTCGAGGCGCGCGTCGCCCTGGGGCGTCCCGTCCTTGTAGTACTGCTGGAGGTTCATGACCTCGATCACGTGGTCGACCAGCTCGCTCGGCCGGAGCACGCCGAGCACCGAGCGCAGCGACTCGAGCTGGGCGCGAAAGCCCTGGAGCGGGGCGACCGCGGCCCTGGGAAGGCCGGGCACGCGGCCGGGATCGGCAAGCAGGGTCAGAATGTCCGCTTCCCTCTCGCGGGCGTATGCGCTGATCGCCTCGACCGTGACGTTGCCGATCTTGCGCGGCGGCACGGAGACGATGCGGCCGAAGCTCAGCGCATCTCGCGGGTTGAAGCTGAAGCGCAGGTAGGCGACCAGGTCCTTGACCTCGCGGCGCTCCCAGAAGCGGACGCCGCCGACCAGCCGGTAGGGGATGCGCCGGCGGGCGAGCACGTCCTCAAAGGAGCGCGACTGGGCGTTGGTCCGGTACAGGACCGCGAAGTCCTTGTGGTGGCGGTTCTCGGTCTTGCGCAGGCGCTCGATCTCGTCGGCGACGAACTCGGCCTCCTCGACCTCGTTGTAGGCCTGCGTCGCGCAAACCTTCTCACCGCCCGCGCGCTCGGTCCACAGCCGCTTCTCGGCGCGCTCGGGGTTGCGCCGGATGACGCTGTAGGCCGCATCCAGGATCGCCTGGCTCGAGCGGTAGTTCTGCTCGAGGCGCACCACGTGGGCGTCCGGATAGTCCTTGCGGAAGTCAAGGATGTTGCGCACGTCGGCGCCGCGAAATCGATAGATCGACTGGTCGTCGTCCCCGACGACGACCACATTGCGGTGCTCCTGCGCCAGCAGGTTGACCAGCACGTACTGGGCCCGGTTCGTGTCCTGGTACTCGTCGACGAGCACGTGGCGGAAGCGGTCGCGCCACTTGGCGAGCGCCTCCTCGTCGTTCTGGAGCAGCTCGACCAGCTTCATGATCAGGTCGTCGAAGTCCAGGCCTCCGGACCGCCGGAGCAGGTCCTGGTATCCCTCGTACACGCGGCGCACGATCTCGTCGTGGTAGCTGCGGCTGGGGTAGTCGGCGGGCCGCTTGAGCTCGTTCTTGGCCTGCGAGATGGCGTGGCTGATGGCGTTGGGCGGGTAGCGCTTCGGGTCGAGCTTGAGCTCGTCCATGACCCGCTTGATGGCGGCGCGGGTGTCGTCCTCGTCGAAGATCACGAAGCTGGAGGCGAAACCGAGCTTGGCCGCTTCCCGCCGCAGGACACGCACCGCGGTGGCGTGAAAGGTGCCCACCCACATCTTCGACGCCCCTTCGCCGACCAGCCCCTCGACCCGCGAGCGCATCTCGCGGGCGGCCTTGTTGGTGAAGGTCACGGCCAGCATGCGGTCGGGCCAGACCCGGTGCGTGGCGATCAGGTAGGCGATCCGGACGGTCAGCACCCGGGTCTTGCCGCTGCCCGCCCCCGCGAAGATCAGCAGCGGGCCGTCGCCGTGCGTCACGGCCTCCTGCTGGGGTGGGTTCAGGCCGGTCAGAAGGGCGTCGACGTTCGCCTGGATGGATTCACCGGAAAGCACGAGGAATCGAGTTTACCGATGGGTGGGGGGCTCGGAGGTCAACGCTAAACTGGCGGCGAGCATGGACCCGGAAACCGACATCCACATAAGGGATCACCTGCTCTACGAGCTCGCTAGAGACCTGAGCTCCTCACTCGAGCTGCGCGAGGTGCTCGGCAAGGTCATGGAGCGCGTCATCGGCCTGATGCACGCCGCCCGCGGGTTCATCGTGCTCGTCGACCCAGACACCGGTGCGATGTCCGTCGAGATGGCCGGCGGGGAGGCCGATCCCGAGAAATCCCGCAGCTTTCTCGGCTCCAAGACCGTGATCGAGCAGGTCGTCAGGACCGGGCGGGCGGTAGTCTCGACCGACGCGAGCCTCGACGACCGGTTCAAGGGCCAGCAGTCGGTCATCCTCCAGAACCTGCGCTCGATCATCGCTGTGCCTTTGGTCACGAAAGGCAAGGTGATCGGCGCCGTTTACGTGGACAACCCCTTCCGCGCCGCCATCTTCGAAGAGAAGGACAAGGAGTTCCTTCAGGCGATCGCGGACCTGGCCGCCATCGCCATCGACAACGCACGGCAGTACTCGCGCTCGGAGTTCCTTCGCCACCTCTTCGAGCTCCATGTGAACAAGCAGGTCACCGACTACGTGCTCGCCCGGTCGGACCTGAACCGGCCGTTCCTTCTGGGCGAGCGCCGTCAGGTGACGATGCTCAACTCGGACATCGCCGGATTCTCGACCCTCTCCCAGAGCATGAGGGCCGAGGAGCTGGTCGAGTTCCTGAACCGTTACTTCAGCCGGATGATCGACATCGTCCTCGACCACGGCGGCAACATCGACAAGTTCCAGGGCGACGGGATGCTTGTGGTCTTCGGCGCGCCGAACGCGATGGAGGACCACGCGGACCGGGCGTTCAGGGCCGCGCAGTCGATGGTCCGCGAGGTCGAGCTCCTCAACCGCGAGCTGATCGAGGGCGGCAAGCCGACGATCGCCATCGGCATCGGGCTGGACACGGGCGATGTGGTGGCGGGGCACGTCGGCTCCAACAAGCGCCTGGAGTTCACGCTCATCGGCGTGCCGGTCAACAACAGCGCCTACCTGTCCAAGGTCCGGCCGCCGCGGGTGCTCCTCTCGGAGACGACCAGGGACGCGCTGTCCGCGGGCGTGTTGGTCGTGGACTACGAGCCGATGCTGCTCAAGGGGGCGGCGCAGCCGCAGGCGATCTACCAGTACGTGCTCGAGATCGAGGTCAGCCCCGAGAGCTAGTCGGCGCGATAACCGCCAGTGCATTCACTGGCGGGTAATTCCGTCGGAAGTTCCCCGCGAGTGCATGCTTTCGCGGGTTCCCAGGGGATTGTCAGCCCTGGCAGACCCACTGGCTCGGGCCGTCGCGCGCGTACAGCCACGCCGCCGCCTGCGCGTTCGCAGTCGGATCGAAAGGCGACTGCGCGTGCTCCGGCGTGAAGGCCCACGTGCTGGGCAGGAACTGGAACAGGCCCGACGCTCCGCTGGAGCTGTTGACCGAGTTCGGGTGGTAGCGGGACTCGCAGTAGGCGACGTTGAACGCCCACTGCACGGCCGCCTGGCCGAGGGGGCTGAAGGCGGCGCTGATGATCGCAGCGATGTATGCAGGCGGCGGCGGGTGGTTG
>Ga0207646_10000160_pt1 | contig 91554 bp, 74 predicted proteins | sample KBSK5502metaG_FD_184343 | JGI IMG/M metagenome (GOLD analysis project Ga0207646, IMG submission 184343) | Corn, switchgrass and miscanthus rhizosphere microbial communities from Kellogg Biological Station, Michigan, USA - KBS K5-50-2 metaG... | ecosystem: Host-associated > Plants > Roots >... | reverse complement strand
CACTCACGATCCGTGGTTAAGTCAGAGATTTGCAGTTTCATCCCGCTATCTTAACGATCTGAGCCAGAATCTGCAAATCGCTGTGCGGCCAAAAGTTGAGGCGATCTGCCCTGTCGCAACAAGTCTAATATGCTTTCTCATCCGATTCACCAAACAAAGACCCGATAGACAGCGCGGTCTTATCCATCCTGAGATTTGATAGCGATGACTCTTCCATAAGATGCCTCTTCTTATTGGGCCTAACGGCGGCTAGGTGCGGCTTCGGAGCAACCAAGCCCCTTGATTTCCTGTATGTCGAGTTTCACGCCACTTCCTGCATCGGCCGAATGCGAGGGCTAGGAAGCGCGCGTCCTTCAGCTTCAAAATGACGGATGACATCCTCAACAACCTCGCATAATTCACCGTATAGTTTTATCGGATCATTTCCATGAATCCCAGTAATCAAATCAGGGCATTTCCCAATATAGGTTTGATCTTCTTCGCTCCACTCGACCCATTTATGATACTGATCGCTCTCTTTCATTGTTTCACTTTCTCGATCGCTTGTTTCACTTGCCTTTCTTGATAAGGTTTGGCATCGTCACCGCTCTTTCCGCTGAGAGTCACAGCACCAGCATATTTGACGTGAGTGAACTTACGATGTGATCCTTTACCACCACCTGGGATTTCACCAAATCCAGCTTGCTTTAAATCTTGGATCAGCCCTCTTATTTTTCTCGGCATTCTTACCGATATTTTTCTTCGCGTGCTTCCGCGCCTAAGAGGCTATTTTGCCACCTCCGGCTGATCCCACTTAACGTAGAGCGGAATCGTGACGACCAGATATGATCGTGCCGTGAGCGGCTTCGCGTCTTTGGCCGCAGCCTCTTGGCTTGTCTTCGGCGGCTTGTAGGTCGCCACCACCCACACATCGCCGTAGTTGTTGCGCTCGAACTTCCGCTTCGGGTTCGGACCTTCGACCGCGGGGGTGAAGAGGCCGGTCGGGCTCAGCTTGCCGACGAAATCCTTGTCATCGTCGTCGTAGACCGCCGGGAACTCCTCAATCGACCACTCGACTTCCACCGGGCCGAGGCTCAGGTCGTCGGCCGTCTGCGGTTTGTTGTCGGGGCCGCGGTTGTAGGCGACGGCCTCGAATTGCTGGAGGCCCTTCGGGAATTTCACGCCGCCCAGGCGGGCGAGGGCGCTGTCGGGGTTGACCTTGATGTAATCGATCTTGTCGTAGACGGTGACGGCGCCTGTGGCGAACGAGCGGCGGACGGCGATGTCGCGCTTGCCGAGCGCGGCACCCTCGGCCACTTCAACTTCGACAGAGATGGCGTCGCTCGCCGCGCTGATAATCCGCTTGACCTTGATGCCGGGGCCGAAATCCAGGTCCTCGATTTTGACATCCGTCGGCAGGTTGCCGCCGAAGACCTTCACCTGCTCGCCCGTCGAGGGTGATTTGAGTGAGTAACGGTCGAGCCCGAGCACGATTGGCTCGTTGCCCAAGCGGCGCAGCGTGGCATCGATGCCGAACTCTTCGTAGGCGCCCCAGAACCACCGGCCCTCCATCTCTGACCAGTCGCGCGAGATCATCATGACCTCACGCGCTTCGGTCGGCTCTTCGCCGCCGTTGTCGCCGCACCGGCATTGCGAGCGCCCGCGCCAGCCGTAGCCGGTATAGACAAGCGCCCGGCCGCTCCGAGCCATCGTCGAGCCGTCCTTGACGTACTGCAATTTGGCGCTCGTCGTGAATTCATCCTCAGTCGCTGTCGGCTCGATAGTCATCTCGCCGTAGATGCGGCCGCGGCCGATTTGGTAGCCGGTTACTAGCCAACGCCCGGCGAGTTTCGGCGCCCGCAAGTTGGCTTGCCACGCGCCCCATTCCGGAGTTTGCAGCGGGAAGGTCTTGGCCAGGAATTCAACCGCGCGGTCGGCCGGGTGCCGCGTGTCGGTGCCGGGCGGTGGCGGCGGGGCATGGGCGGCGGCGGGAAGCGGCGGAAGCCCTGGAACTCGACGACCGGGAAGTAGCCGGCGTGCATGTTGATGAGCAACTCCCACTCCTCGCGCGAGCGCCGCTGCGAGATGATGCGGCCGTAGCTGTGGCAGATGATGCAGGCGGTGCGCACGCTCTCGTCCGGCACCGTCTCGTCGATCATCCGGTGCTCGGCCTGGTAGATTGCCGGCTTGGCCTCCTCAGGCGCGAGGCCGTGCTGATTGCTCAGGTACTTGACGATGGCCCGCGCCTCTTCGGGCGTCAGGCTCAGCCCGTTCAGGCGCACCATGCGCTTGATCACCTGCTGCCAGCCTTCGGGCGTCAGGCGCTCGTAGGAGATGCGCGTGAGCCGGCCCTTCTCGTCCTTCTTGTGGCAAGCCGAGCATTTGTCGATGACGAGCTGGTTAGTGACGGAAATCCCTTCTTCACTTTGCTCCTTCGGCTTGTCCTGGGCGGGCGGTGCGGGCGCGGGTTGTTGCGTCTGGGAGTGCGCCGAGAAGGCGAGCAGCATGATGCAGAGAGGGAAAGCGATCAAGACCAGAGCTTTGATTACTCGCATAGCGGGCCTCTGCCTCTCTTGTTGAGTTCTTCGGTTACTGACTCAATGTCCTTTGGCGAATGGCCGACGTTCCCAACTCCGGCGAACGTCTTCGATCATGATTGAAGTGCATGGGGCTGTACGTCGAAAGGCGCGGAGAGGTTCAGACTTCTTGTCGCTCGCGAGTGCCTTCACCCTCGCTCGTCTCACCACAGCAATTCTCAGTTTGGCGTGATTGACACTGGCGCAGCAAGATTTGGGCTGGCGATTGTGGGACAAGATGGCATCTTGTCCCACCCTTTGCCAGGCAACTGCCGCCAAACTGAGAATTGCTGGTCTCACCATCGACGCAGCTCCAAACCGTTAACTCCAGCCAGCTTGTAGCATGGTTCATGAAGGCAAGTCAAACGGCCGGTCAATGGCCTGATGGAGAGGTCGTCCCGCTACATGAGACGCGCTGGCGCCGAAGCGGATCGAAATATTTTCTTCCGGCGAACCCCAACCGAGCATATAATCTGGGCACGCTCCCCGGCGAAAGTAGTTTAGTTCGGTAAGAGGAGCACATGGCGAAGATTGAAAGGCAGATGTCGATTGAAGAAGTTGCAAACAGCATCACGCACGGGATCGGATTGGTTCTGAGCTTGGCCGGCTTGGTCGTGTTGATCGTGCTGGCCGTCCTGCACGGCAACGCCTGGCACATCGCGAGTTGCAGCGTTTACGGCATTACCTTGGTGGTCTTGTACACCGCCTCCACCTTATACCACAGCGCCCGGACGCCACGCAGGAAGCACCTCCTCCGGATCGTCGACCACGTGGCCATCTATTTACTCATCGCCGGGACTTACACCCCTTTCACCCTGATCAACCTGCGGGGCAGTTGGGGCTGGACTTTGTTCGGGTTGATCTGGAGCCTGGCTTTGCTCGGCATTCTTTCCAAGCTCTGCTTTGCGCACCGGTCTACGGCCGCTTCGACCGTCATGTATCTGATCATGGGTTGGCTGGTGATCATTGCCATCAAGCCCATAGTGACATTCATTCCCCTCGGAGGACTGGTATGGATCTTCGCGGGCGGGCTGTTTTACACTGTCGGGGTGTTGTTTTTCGCCTGGGAGAAGCTTCCGTTCAATCACACCATCTGGCACCTCTTCGTCTTGGGCGGAAGCGTCTGCCATTACTTTGCGGTGATGTTCTATGTCTTGCCGGTGAAGACATAAAGCTCGGCGAGCTGTCCACCAAGCTCATCAGCCTTTCTCTTGTAGCTCTGCCGCCCGCCGCTGCAAATCATAAAGCTTGGTCAGCGCCTCGACCGGGCTCAGTTCATTGATGTCGAGCTTGGTGAGCGCTTCGAGCAGGGCGGCGACATCCGCGGTCATCGTTGGCTTCTTCCTAACCTCCTGCGGCTGGCTGTCATTGTGCACACGGTCATATTCGTCCAGTAGCTCCTGCGCGCGGTGGATCACCGGCTTCGGCAGCCCGGCCAGTTGCGCGACGTGGAGCCCGAAACTCTTCTCTGCCCGGCCCGGCTCCACACGATGCAGATATTGCACGCGACCCTGGCGCTCGCGCACGGCGAGGTGGAAGTTGCGCACGCGCGGCAGGTAGTCGGCGCAGTCGGTCAATTCGTGGTAGTGCGTGGCGAAGAGCGTCTTGGCGCCGAGCCGCGGCTGGTTGTGCAGGTATTCGATGACCGAGCGCGCAATCGAGAGGCCGTCGGCCGTCGAGGTGCCGCGCCCGATCTCGTCGAGCAGGATCAGGCTGCGCGGCGTGGCGTGGTGCAGGATGTGCGCCGTCTCGATCATCTCGACCATAAAACTCGAATGGCCGCGCAGCGTGTAGTCGTGCAGCCCGATGCGCGTGAAGATGCGGTCAACTAAGCTGAGGCGCGCGGAGGCGGCAGGGACGAAGCTGCCGATCTGGGCGAGCAGGCAGATGAGCGCGACCTGGCGCAGGTAGACCGACTTGCCAGCCATATTCGGCGCCGTCAGCAGCATGATCTGCGTGTCGCGGTTCGCAAGGCGCGTGTCGTTCGGCGCAAACTTGCGCTCGCCGAGTCGCTGCTCGATCATCGGGTGGCGGCCCCGCTCGATCGCGATTTCATCGCCCTCATTCAGCTCGGGCCGCACGTAGCCAAAGCGTGCTGCACACTCCGCGAGCGCGGCACAAAGGTCAAGGTGGCCGAGGCCCGCGGCTACGACGCTGATCCGCTCGTGGTGGCGGCTGATCTCGTCGCAGACCTGGCGGTAGAGGTTGGTCTCCAACTCCAGGATGCGCTCGCGGGCGTTGGCGATGAGCGACTCGTGCTCTTTCAGCTCAAGTGTGAAGAAGCGTTCGGCGTTCGTGAGCGTCTGCTTCCGGATATAATCGTTCGGCGCGAGGCGCAGGTTCGGCTTCGTGATCTCGATGTAGTAGCCGAAGACTTTGTTATAGCCGACCTTGAGCGAGCGGATGCCGGTGCGCCGTCGCTCGCGGTCCTCGAACTCGGCGAGGAAGCGTCGCCCGCCGCTGAGGGTCGTGCGCAGTTCATCAAGCTCGGGCGAAAATCCTGCGCGGATGATCCCGCCGCGCTCGAAGTCCGACGGCGGCCGGTCGGTGATGGCACGCTCGATGAATTCGATCAGGTCGTCGCAGCGCTCGAGCGGTCGAATGAATTCGGCCGGGGCGTGCTGTTTTTCGAGCGTCGAGCGGATGGGCGGGACGGCCTTCAGGCTGTGGGCGAGCGCGACCACTTCAGCGGGCACGGCGAAGCGGCGGCGGATGCGGCCGAGCAGCCGTTCGAGATCGAGCACCTCGCCGAGCGCAGCCCGCACCTTTTCTCGTACCGCTTCGTGCTTGTAGCACCACTCGACCGCCTCCTGCCGCGCCCGCAGCTCGCTTAAATCGAGCAAGGGGTGTCGCAGCCAGCGGCGCAGCCTGCGCCCGCCCATCGGCGTCGCGGTCAAGTCAATCGTGGCGACAAGCGAGCCAGTCGGCGCCCCGCCAGTGAAGTCCCACCCTTGAAAGACCTCCAGATTGCGGATCGTCTGCGGGTCGAGCCGCATGAAGTTATCCGCCCGGTAACTCTGGAGCCGCGTCAGGTTGGCCAGCGCATCGGCCTGAGTGTCGCGGAGGTAAGCGATGATCGCGCCCGCCGCTCTCGTGGCCAGCGGCCGGTCTTCGCAGCCGTAAGCTTCCAGCGAAGCCACCTCGAAATGGTCGAGCAGGGCGCGGCGTGCCGCATCAAGTTCAGTTTGCTCGTCAGCTAGCCGCGTGACGGCCCGCACCTCGACGGGCGGCAGCTCAAGGCTGAGCGGGACGAGCAATTCAGCGGGCGCGAGTCGTTCGAGTTCCGCCATCGCCTGCGTGCGCTCAAGCTCAGTGGCGGCAAACTCGCCGGTGGTCACGTCCGCGTAGGCGAGCCCGGCCGAGCGCTCGCCGATCACCAGACTCGCCAGGTAATTGTTCGCCCGGCCTTCGAGCAGACCCGGCTCGATCACCGTGCCGGGCGTGATGATCCGGACGACTTCGCGCTCGACCAAGCCCTTGCCCGGCGGCGTGACCTGATCGCACACCGCCACCTTGTAACCGCGGTCGATGAGCTTGGCCAGATGGCTTTCGAGCGAGCGGACTGGGATGCCCGCCAGCGGGTGCACGTTCCCCTTGCCGAACCATTTCCGCGTGAGCGCAATGCCCAGCTCGCGCGCCAGCACCTGCGCGTCCTCGTCGAACGTCTCGTAGAAGTCGCCGATCTGGAAGAGCAAGATCATGCCCGGGTAGCGGTGCTTGATCTCCAGGTATTGGCGGCGGAGCGGCGTGGTCATACTGACTTGAGTCCCTTGACCTTGAAAATCGGATCGCGATAACCTTCAGCTATGAACTATCAAGATTACATCACCATCGATCCCGGCAAGCGCAGCGGGCAGCCCTGTATTCGCGGACTTCGCATGACAGTTTATGATGTCCTCGATTACTTGGCTTCTGGTATGTCGGCGGAAGAAATCCTCGATGACTTTCCCGATCTGACCCGTGAAGACATTCTGGCTTGCCTCGCATTTGCCGCCGATCAAGGGCGAAAAGTCATGGCCATCCCTGCTTGAAGCTGCTCTTCGATCAAAATCTGTCGCATAAGCTAGTGCGCGCCCTGACAGACGCGTTCCCCGGCTCGACGCATGTCAGAGACCTCGGAATGAAAGATGCCGATGACCGCCTGATCTGGGAGCAGGCTAAGCTCGACGGGTTAATGATCGTTTCAAAAGATTCCGACTTCTACCAGCGTGGCCAGTTGTTCGGTCATCCGCCCAAATTGATCTGGATCAGGCGCGGTAACTGTTCGACGGCAGCTATCGAAGCCATTCTGCGTAAACATCTCGACCAGATCCGGCAATTTGCCCAAGACCCTCAGACGGCCTGCCTCGTCTTGTATTGAGGAGAGGGTTAACCTGCTCAAGTCAATTCCGCACCGCCAACTCCTTCAGCAAAGCTTCCTGTGGCTTGAGTGATTCGTACAACCGCTGCAACTCACCGACGCCGATCACCGTGACTACTTCCCAAATCTCATGGAATGAGCCCGTGAGGCGGCGGCCGGCAAAGCGCGTGTCGCGCTCGTCGGCGATGATGAGAAACAGGCGCGAGCGTTGCGCGTCATAAGCATGCTTGAGCCGCGTGAGCGCGCTGTCGACGCTGCCGGAAATCTGGACTTCGAAGACGTGGCTCAAGCGCGGGGCCACAGGGCTGTCGCGCCAGACGACGTCGTAGTGCTCGAACTCGGCTTCAGCGTGCCGGCCGAGCATGAGTCCGATCTCGACCAGCATCTGTTGCGCTTCCTGGTGCGAGAGCGTGCGTGCTGGCTGCGGGGCAGGGGCGGGACTTGGCGCCCATTGCATGGCTTCCGCCTCGACGCGGCGGCGACCTTGAGGCGTCAGCTCCCAGCGCGTCTGCTCGCGGCGCAACTCACCCTTCTCGGCCAACTGGCGGCCGGCACGCTGCACGACGCGGTGCCAGCGGCTGCGCCCTGACTCGGTCCGCTCGTCCAGATCCTGCGGCGTCAGTTGCGGGAAGTAGCGCACCAGGCGTTCATAGAGGTAGCGCAGTTGGTCGCTGCCGCCGGTGGCTTTCAGCTCTTGGAGTATCGGAAGTTCGACCCGCGCAGCTTCGGGAAAAGGCATCGGTTTCGTTGTGGTCAGTTAAGGTCCGCCCGCAAGCCATTGTAGTTGACGCTCCGCGGGCTTGGCAACAGGGAAGCAGGAGAAGGGAAAGGAAGCTGTTGCTTTCTCCATCCCTCGCGATCTTTCTCGGGCGATGGATATTCCCATTCCCGGATGATAAACTGCGCCCGTTTACAAACCGGATCAGGCAAGATGAAAATAATGAGGATGGGGATTGAGAATGAATGAAGCCGAGAGTCATCAAGGTGGAAAGGTAAAAGGAGAGGATTGGTCGGCTGAATCTATAGATCCTGATTCGTCGTCTTCACCACTGGTCGCGGTGATTATGGGCAGCAAGTCGGATTGGGAGACGATGCAGCACGCCAATGAGATGCTGACCCGGTTCGACGTGCCGCACGAATGCCGCATCGTCTCGGCGCACCGCACGCCCGCGTGGCTGGCGGAATTCGCGGCGGGCGCCGAAGAGCGCGGCCTCGAGGTGATCATCGCCGGCGCCGGGGGCGCGGCGCACCTGCCGGGAATGGTCGCGGCCCAGACGCTCCTCCCCGTGCTCGGCGTGCCGGTGGAGAGCCGCACGCTGAAGGGGGTGGATTCTTTGCTTTCAATCGTGCAGATGCCCGCCGGTATCCCCGTCGGCACACTCGCCATCGGCAGCGCGGGCGCCACTAATGCCGCGCTGTTGGCCATCGCCATGTTGGCCCGCGGGCGGCCGGCGTTGCGCGAAAGGCTGCGCCACTTTCGCGCAGAGCAAACGCAGAAGGTTTTACAGGACACGCTGCCGTGAACCGAATCATTCTTCCCGGATCGACCATTGGCGTGCTCGGCAGCGGTCAACTCGGCCGCATGTTTGCCATCGCGGCGCGGCGCATGGGCTACCGCGTGCACACCTTCTCGCCCGATTCCGACACCCCGACGGGCCAAGTCTCCGACCTCGAATTCGACCATTCGTACGATGACCTGGACGCCGTCCGGGATTTCGCGCGCGGCGTGAGCGTCGTGACCTTCGAGTTTGAGAACGTGCCGGCCGCGACGGTTGAAGCGGCCTCGGCTCACGCCCCTGTCCGCCCCAGTGGCGCTGTCCTCCACACGACTCAGCACCGCCTGCGCGAGAAGAGCTTTCTCGAGAAGGCGGGCTTTCCGGTCGTGCCCTTCAAACCGGTCCGCACGCTCGATGATCTGCTTCAGGGGGTGCGTGAACTGGGCTGCCCCGCGGTGCTCAAGACGGCGGGCTTCGGCTACGACGGGAAAGGGCAATCAAAGATCAACTCGCCTGATGAGGCTGGCCAAGCTCTCCGGACGCTCGGCGGGCAGGAGGCCGTGCTCGAAGCGTTCGTCGATTTCGAGCGCGAAGTCTCAGTCGTCGCCGCCCGCGGCCTGGACGGCGCGTTTGTGCATTATGGCGTGATTGAAAACGAGCACCGCCGTCGCATCCTCGATGTCTCCACCGCGCCTGCGGCCGTCCCGCCCTCTATTTTTCGCAAGGCCACTGAGATCGCTCGGAGTGTGCTTGAGGCGCTCGATGTGGTCGGGGTGATGTGCGTCGAGTTCTTTCTCACTCGCGACGAGCGGCTGCTGATCAACGAACTCGCGCCGCGGCCGCACAACTCCGGCCACTTGACTTTCGACGCCGCCGTGACGAGTCAATTCGAGCAACAACTGCGGGCCGTCTGCGGCCTGCCGCTCGGCTCGACCCAACTGCTTCGCCCCGCGGCGATGGCTAACCTGCTCGGCGACCTGTGGGAGCACGGCGAGCCGGAGTGGGCCGCCGCCTGCGCCTTCTCCGGAGTCAAGCTCCACCTCTACGGCAAGCTGGAGGCGCGACCCAGCCGCAAGATGGGCCACCTGACGGCCCTCGCTGCCAGCGCAGAAGAGGCGGCACACCTGGTCCGCACTGCCCGTGCTGCCCTCGAATGCCCTGTCCAGGTAAAGCCCAAGCGTACGACTAAAGATTGAAGAGGAACTGGCGGCTTGCCGGCGCTAGCTAAAGCCCGCGCCCCTATGCTAAACTGCCCAGCTTTGAGCCAAGCGATTAAATTCACATTATTCAGACCGTGCCGTCAGCGCTGAGCGCGGTCACTATCTCTGAAGGAGTCATCGAATCTATATGGTCACCACGAATGGCAAGGGCAATGTCGGCAAAGTCGTGCAGATCATCGGGCCGGTCGTCGACGTGGAGTTTGCGGAGTCAACCCTGCCGCCGATCTACCAGGCGCTGCGCGTGACGAGCGAGGGCTTCGACGTGCCGCGCCCGATCAACGTCATCTGCGAGGTCCAGCAGCACCTCGGCGAGGGCCGCGTGCGCACCGTCTCGATGCTGCCCACCGACGGCATGGTCCGCGGGATGAAGGCGATTGACACCGGCGGGCCGATCACCGTGCCGGTCGGCAATGGCACGCTCGGCCGCATCATCAACGTCATCGGGGACCCGGTTGATGAGCGCGGCCCGGTTCCTTACGCCACCCGCTACCCGATCCACCGCCACGCGCCGACCTTCGAGGATCAGTCGACGGAGTTGGAGATGCTCGCCACCGGGATCAAGGTCATCGACCTGATCCAGCCCTTCCTCAGGGGCGGCAAGATCGGGCTCTTCGGCGGCGCGGGCGTCGGCAAGACCGTGATGATCATGGAGTTGATCAATAATATTGCGAAGGCCCACGGCGGCTTTTCGGTCTTCGCCGGCGTCGGCGAGCGGACGCGTGAGGGCAACGACCTCTGGCTGGAGATGCGAGAGGCTGAGGTCATCAACGATAAAGATATTTCTAAGTCGAAGGTAGCGCTGGTCTACGGCCAGATGACTGAGCCGCCGGGAGCGCGGCTGCGCGTGGCGCTCTCGGGCCTGACCGTCGCCGAGTATTTCCGCGACGAGGGGCAGGACGTGCTGCTTTTCATTGACAATATCTTCCGCTTCACGCAGGCGGGCTCGGAAGTCTCGGCACTGCTGGGCCGCATGCCGAGCGCGGTGGGCTACCAGCCGAACCTCGCTTCCGAGATGGGCGAGTTGCAAGAACGCATCACCTCGACCAAGAAAGGGTCAATCACCTCGGTGCAGGCGATCTACGTTCCGGCCGACGACCTGACCGACCCGGCCCCGGCCACGACCTTCGCGCACCTCGACGCGACGACCGTGCTCTCGCGCCAGATCTCGGAACTGGGCATCTTCCCGGCGGTTGACCCCCTCTCTTCGAGTTCGCGCATCCTTGACCCGCGCATCGTCGGCGAGGAGCACTACAACACGGCGCAGGACGTCAAGCGCGTCTTGCAGCGCTACAAGGACCTCCAAGACATCATCGCCATCCTCGGCATTGACGAACTCTCGGAGGATGACAAGCTCGCGGTGGCGCGGGCGCGCAGGATCCAGCGCTTCCTCTCGCAGCCCTTCCATGTGGCCGAGCAGTTCACCGGCACCCCCGGCAAACTCGTGCCCATCGCCGAGACCATCCGCGGCTTCCGCGAGATCGTCGACGGCAAGCACGACGACCTGCCCGAACAGGCCTTCTTCATGGTCGGCACGATCGAGGAGGCGAGAGAGAAAGCGAAGACGATATAAGATTAGGGATTAGGGGCTAGGGGTTAGGGACTAGGGAAAAACAACTCTAGCCCCTAACCCCTAACCCCTAGCCCCTAGCCCTAATTTATGGCTGATAAAATCAATCTCGAAGTCATCACCCCCGAAAAGCTCGCCCTGCGAGAGACGGTCGATGAGGTGGTGTTGCCGGGGCTGGGCGGAGAGTTGGGCATCCTCCCCGACCACACCCCGTTGATCTCTCAGTTGCAGACGGGCGTGCTCACCTACCGGCAGGGAAGCGAGAAGAAGCTCATGCACGTGAGCGGCGGTTTCGTCGAGATCCTCCCTGACCGCGTCTCAGTCATGTCGGACGTGGCGGAGCGGCCCGAAGAGATCGATTATGAGCGTGCGTTGCGGGCCCGCGAGCGGGCTGAAAAGCGGCTGGCTTCGGGCAGCCCTGACATCGATCCCCGACGGGCCGAGTTGAAGTTGCAGCGTGCCATGGTTCGGATTCAACTTGCCGGCAAGAGCCACGCCGGCTTGACGGGCATTTAAAGTAGCCCCGGAACGCGTGAATTATGAAACGGGCGTTGCGACTCGGATTTCGGCTGGCGCCCGGCTCCACTTCAAAACTGAATCGATTTCTTTCCCGACTCCCAACACTCCATCGCCGAACTGAGTCTGCATATTGCCTGGGGCAGGTGGCCAAGCCGCTCGGAATAATCGAAGCAGGCGGATAAATCAGCGGGCCGGCGAGCCGCACCCGTCCGGACAATCGGTGTTTTATTTGTGGATCGGATGTTTCACTCTTGCAACAGCGGCGTGAAGCTGCTAGAATGTGCCCGACTTTCGTAGAAGCGTCTATCTTGAAGCGAGCGTGTTGACTGGATAGCAACCAGGGGCGCAACACGCTCGCATTTTATTTTGCTGGCGAGATAAGGAACGCTGAGACTCTTGTCAGACCTTGTCCCCGACCTCTAACATTTTAGCCGCTGGCAGAGCGCCGCCGCCATAAGTTTTAGCCGGAAGCCTGGCGCTCAAGCCCCCCTAAGGTGTCCCCGTCGACTGAATGGTGATGGTGGTGACGGTGCTGTCCTTGCTCTGGAACATCGAGACCCAGAATTTTTCTTCGTTGACGATCACCCGCGCATGCTTCGCGCCGCTCTCGGTCTGCTTGATCTCTGCGTCACCGACGACCTCAGCCCAGGCAGGCGCGTTCTTCGGGTTAGCGAAGTAGAGTTGGATGGCTTTCACCGCGCCATTCTCGTAGTGGACGGTGAGCCGGTCGTCGCCGCCAATGATGTATTCCTCCCGATTGTCGCCGGTGCTTTCGGGCTTGCCCAACGCCGTGTGCACGGCCTCGGTTTTCAGGCCGAGCTTCACGCCGCGGAACTCGCGCATGACCTTGGCCGCATGGGATGCGGCTGGTGCGGCTCCTGCTTGGCTCGGTTGCCGGGCGCTCGCAGGCGTGGCGCTGAGCGTGTAAAGGGCGAGACCGCTGAGGATGAAAAGAGTGAAAGATGCGATTCGCAGTCTGTTCATAGGCCATTCTCCTTAGACATGAGAACCAACCCTGATTGCTGAGCTTGAGTGGGCGAGGGCTAAGTCCGTTTCGGGAATCGCTAGGCATCGCCGATGGTTCAGCCGCCAACGGCGCCCGGCTCTGTTGTTGGGAGAGCCAGCCTAGTTTATCTCTTGACCTTTCTTGCTTCGGCGTCTTAGCTTCCCGAGAAATGAGAAGCCGGTGCGACCGAGTGTCGCCCCACAGTCGGCGGAAGTGGCGTCGCGCTATGTGTCAGGGTTAACGCACGGCTGCCGCCACTACTGCCTCTTCCCTGTCCCTTACTATGGCACGCTGGGCTTGGCCCCTCCGCGTGGTTCGCTCAACACGCTTGCTGACGATCACTCTCGCACCCGGCGGGAATCAAGGTCGGGGATGGGCCGCCGGTGCGACAGGAGGGTTTGCTTGAACCCAGGTGGGGGCCATGTTAGCATAACCGTAAAAATACAAAAGAGTAGTTGGTTGATTTTATTGCGCAAGCCTGGGGCGGGGCGTCTTCGGCGCTCGCCGCCAGAGCCTGCAAGGGAGACTCACGGTTGATCGTTCCAGCGCTTTGCCTCTGGCAAGGGCAGGTTTCTCAAGCTAGCGGTTTGATAGACCTGATTTTTCGTGCCAGCCCGGTCGCGAAATTCGTCTTACTGATCCTCCTCGCCTTCTCGGTCATCTCCTGGGCCATCATCATCGCCAAAGCAGTGTCGACGAACAAGGCGCGGCGCCAATCCGCCGAATTGCTGCAGGTCTTCAAGCACAGCACCCGCCTGTCTGACCTCTACGCGAGCAGTTCGGCTTTGAGCGAAAGCCCGCTGGCGGCGATCTACCTGGCGGCCCACGAGGAGGTTAACGCGCAAGCGAGTCACGCAGCGGGCGACAGGTTTGGCGCGCTCAACCTGGAAGCCGTCAGTCGCGTGATGCAGAGCGCGGCCATCACCGAGACTTCGCGGATGGAGCGCAGCCTCGGCTGGCTGGCTTCGACGGCGAGCGCCTCGCCATTCATCGGCCTCTTCGGCACGGTGGTCGGGATCATCCTTGCCTTCCAAGGCCTGAGCCAGGCGACCAGCGCTTCGATCCAAGCCGTGGCTCCCGGCATCGCCGAAGCGCTCATCGCGACCGCCGCGGGGATTGCGGCGGCAGTGCCTGCGGTGCTGGCCTATAATCACTATCTCAACCGCATCAAGCTGCTGGCGGCCGAGATGGACAGTTTCGCGCTGCGCTTACTCAACTTTATCGAGCGCGAGTTCGGCAACGGTCAATCGTCAGTAGTCAGTGGTCAGTTGTCCGTCGCCACTGACCACTGACCACGGACCACGAACCAAAGTTATGGCATTCACCAATCGCAGTGGCCGCACTCAAACCGCGCTGGCAGAGATCAACGTGACGCCCTTGGTCGATGTCATGCTCGTGCTGCTGGTGATCTTCATGGTCACGGCGCCGATCCTGCAAACGGGCATTCAGGTCAATTTGCCGAAGACGCGCGAAGCGCAATCACATGAAGCGACGCCTGAAGCCGTGATTATTACGGTCGATAAAGAGGGCGCGATTTATTTGAGCGGTCAGTCGGAGCGGCAAGCGATCAACGTCAACGACCTGCCCGTGCTGCTCGGCGAACGCTTGGCCCGGTCCCGCGACCGGCGCGTCTACTTGCGCGGCGACGGCGAGACGCCTTACCGCGTCATCGCCTACGTGCTCGACCAGGCGAAGCGCGCACAGGCTCAGGTCAGTTTGGTGACTGAGCCGAGGCTAAAGCAGTGAGATTGAAATTGGGTGCGGCTTTAGGACGACAGAGATGACGTGCCGAGTCAGTACCGCGAGCGGTAGCGAGCGTGTTTCCTCCAGCTAGCCGCTGCCGGAAGCGACGCTCGCTACCGCTCGCGGTACCGATCCGCTGGCCCGTCATCCCAAAAGTCGCCCAAAATTCAAAACTCAAAACCCCGTAAGGAAAGCGTGCTAACGAAGAATGACAAAGCAAGACGGCGGCTGCGACTAGGGATCATCCTCTCTTCGGCCTGCCATTGTTTGTTGCTTGTCGCCTGTGCCCTTCTCTTCCGCGGTCCTTTGAGCATGCAGCTCGTGGCGGCGGGCGAAGGCCAGGGTGGGGGGCAGGGCGGCGTCATCGAAGTCGGCGTCGTGGATGCGGGCCAACTCGGCTTCACCAAGCCGCGAGCGATCTCGCACATCGGTGAAGAGGTAGGCGAAGCGAATAACACCATGGTTGAAACACGGCGGCCGGCGGCGCCTCCGGACGCGGAAGTGCTGCCTGCTCCCAAAAACAAACCGCCGAAGGCGACCGAGAAGACGACTGCCACTGAGCGCCCGACAGCCAGTCAAACCGAGCAGCTCTTTTCTAAAAAGCCGTTGCGCGGCCGGTCGGCTGATACGAATGTCGAAGTAGGGCGCAGCTACGGCTCTCCGACGCCGGCGATGAGTGGCGGCGTCGGCGTCGGCACCGGCGGCGGCGCGGGCTTCGGCTCGGGCGGGGTTCCGGGCGGCTCGGAGTACGGGCGGCGCATTCAGATGATTCTCAGCCGCAACTACAACCCGCCTACGCTTTCGGAAGTGAGCGGGACACACTACGTGATTATCCAACTCCGGGTCGCGCGTGACGGCCGCATCCTCTCGCTCGCCGGGACTCACGTCGACCCGCGGTACATCAAGCAGCCGGGGCCGAACGGCTTGATTACTAACGCAGCCGTGCGGGCGATCATCGCTTCAAACCCGCTGCCGCCATTCCCCAACGGCTTCTTGATGGGCACACAAGAGGCAGTGGCGGAGATCTGGTTCCGGTATCCGAAATGAAGTTGTTATCTTTGGAGAATAGATGAAGCGATCTTTTGGAGCCTTTCTTACTTTATCAATCACTTGTGCTGTGTTCCTTGGGGTGATGCGGTCATCGGCCCAGCAGTCCGGCGAAGATTTGCGCAAGCAGATCGGCACGATCATCGTCACGCCGGGCAGCGGGCCGGCGCTCGCCGTGGCGGACTTCCAATCGCGTGCCGGCGGCGTCGAGCAGGCTGTCGCGACCTTCAACGAAGTGCTCTGGAATGATCTCAAGTTCGCGGGCGCCGCGACGCTCGTTGGCAAGAGCCTTTACCCGAAAACCCGGCTCGCCGACCCGACCACGCTCCAGTACGCCGAGTGGTCGCAGGAGCCGACCAAGGCCGATTACGTCGCCTTCGGGAGCCTGACGGGCACGGGCGAAGCCACCGGGTTTCTTTATGACGTGAAGACGCAGCAGCAGTTGCTCACCTCACGCTTGAGCGGCGACGCGCGGCGGATGGCGCACGAGTTTGCCGACCAGATTCTCAAGCTGCTGCTCGGCGTCGAAGGCATCGCGACCTCCAAGATCGCTTACATCCAGGGGCGCGAGGTGTATGTCATGGACTACGACGGCTACGGGGCGCGGCAGTTCACTCACGACGGCTCGATTGCGCTCTTCCCGGCGCTCTCGCCTGACGGCCGGCGGCTCGCTTACGTCTCTTACCGCAGCGGACAGCCGAACGTCGTGATTCGCGGCGAGGACGGCTTGATCATCGGCTCGACCCAATTCAAAGCCACCACCTCCTCGCCCGCGATCTCGCCGAGCGGGCAGATCGCTTTCAGCTCGAGTAAGGACGGCGACTCGATGGAGATTTACGTCGCGAACGGCGACGGCTCCGGGGCGCGGCGCTTGACGCACACGCGCAACGCCGTCAACATCTCGCCGCGCTGGAACCCGAAGACCGGCCGCGAGATTGCCTTCATCTCCGACCGCGGCGGCTCGCCGCAGATCTACGTCATGGACGCGAGCGGCGGAAACGAGCGACCGCTGCTCAACCAGGGCGGCCACATGGATTCGCCCGCGTGGTCGCCGGACGGGCGCTTCATCGCTTTCACCTGGGACGGCGGCGGTGGCGGCTTCAATATCTATTTAGCCGACGTCGCTTCGGGCCAGGTCCTGCGTCTCACGCGCGAGGGCCGCAACGAAAGCCCGGCCTGGTCGCCCGACAGCCGCCACCTCGCTTTTCAATCGAACCGCACCGGGCGTTGGGAGGTCTGGGCGATGCACATCGACGGCAGCGAGTCGCGTCAACTCACGCGCTCGGGCGGGCGTTCGCCGTCGTGGTCAAGATAGCCGGCACTTGTTTTGATGACTAATGAAAACTACAAAGGAGAGCAACCATGAGGATAAAGATGGGGAAATTAGCTTCACTGATATTCATCGTCGTTGCCGCCAGTCTAGCGTGGGGCTGCGCGCCACCGACGGCCAAGCTCAAGGTCTCGCGCAATGAGATCAAGCAGGGCGATCCCGTGACCGTCAGTTGGGAGACGAAGAATGCCAAGGCGATCGAACTCAACGGCGAGCAGGTCGAGAAGATCGGCGCCAAGACCGTCACGCCCAATCAAACGACGCAATACCAGGTCGTCGCCAAGCGCGGCAAGAAAGAGGCCCGCGACAGCGCGAGCGTCAAAGTTGACACGACGAAAGCGGTGGCCCCGACCATCTCGCTCCGCGCTGAGCCGAGCGCCATCGAACACGGCCAGAATGCCAAGCTCCAGTGGTCGACTGACAATGCCAAAGTCGTCTCCATTTCCGGCTTGGGCGATGTGCCCGCCTCAGGCGAGCGTGAAGTGAGCCCGCGCGTCTCGACGACCTACACCGGCACGGCGCTGGGTGATGGTGGGACGGCGACGGCCAGCGCCCGCGTGACGGTGACTGAACCGCCGCCGCCGCCGGTGGCCGAGCGTCCGCGTGGCAACCCACAACCAACTGCCGAGCCGGCGATTGCCGAACTGTTCGCGCGGGCCGTGGCGGCGATCTTCTTCGACTACGACAAGGCCGACCTCAAGCCCGCGGAGCAGGAAAAGCTGCGCCGCGCCGCGGAGTGGCTGCTCCAAGATCGCAACCGCACGATCACCTTCCGCATCGAGGGCAACTGTGACCCGCGCGGGACGGCGGAGTACAATCTGGGCTTGGGCGACCGCCGCGCCCGCGCCGCGAAGAACTTCCTGGCCAGCCTCGGCGTCGACGCCAATCGGGTCGAGACGGTCAGCTACGGACTGGAGAAGGCGCAGGGCCACGAAGAGGGCTCGCCCGGCATCATCCCCTCGTGGGCGCACGACCGCCGCGATGATTTCGTCTACCTGGGCGGCGGCGGGCCGCGTTAACGTAAAAGTGAGCGATATGGATTCGTAGTCAAAGACAGGGTGGGCCAGGTGCTCAGGGACTTTTTTATCCTGCTCACCTTGCCCATTCTCATTGGTTTCACGCTCTAAATCAAAACAAGCGAGATTGGAGCACTGCGGGTGCGGCGAACTTAGAGCCACTGTCAACTGTCCATTGTCCACTGTCCACTGATTTGCAGAGAGGCAGGTCTAGTCCTTCTGCTTAGCAGTAGACAGTGGACAATGGACAGTTGACAGTGGCGCCCGCTCAATGCGCCAGTCCTGGGTGTCTTGGTTTAGCTTCTGCCCCCGTCAAGGAATATTATGATAAGCAGTAGGAGTCTTCGTCTTATCGCATCCGCACTCTTCTCTCTGGCCCTCGCCGCCGTCCCCATCCGCGCCGCTGGCGGCCTGGGGGGCGGAGGGCAGAAAGACCAGAAGGAGAAGATCGACCGCATGGCGGCGCAGCTCGAAGAGCTCAAGACCGAGTTGACGCTGCTCCAGCGCCAGGTGCAGGGCATGCAGGACACGCTCAACAAGACGACCGGCGAGCTCAGCACGCTGATCACCCAGATCAGCGATAACGTCTCGGCCATCCGCCGCGCCCAGTCCGCCGTCTCGACCAGCAGCAGCGATGCCACCGCGCAGCTTTCAACCATGGGCGAGCGCGTCACCGCGACCAACCAGCGGATGGAGCGGCTCTCCGAACAATTCGCGCAGCTCAAGAAGCTGATCGAAGACATCCCCAAGCAGCCGACCCTCGCGCAGATCACGCCGGGCAACGCCGAGCAGCTCTTCGCCGCAGCCTACAGCGACTACTCGCGCGGCAACTACGACCTCGCGCTTTCGGAATTCCGCCAGTACGTCGAGACCTACCCGAGTTCGGAACTGGCCGACAACGCGCAGTACTGGATCGGCGAGATTCTCTACGCGCAGAAGAAATACCCGGAGGCCGTCGCCGAATTCGAGCGCGTCCCGGTCGTCGGCCCCAAAGGAGACAAAGTCGCCATCGCGCTCTACAAGCGGGGACTCGTGCTCGCGGAGATGGGCCGGAAGGGGGAGGCGATCGCGCAATTCCAAGCCTTGATCAAAGCTTACCCGAAGAGCCCGGAGGCCGGATTGGCGGCGCAGCAGTTACAGCAATTCCCGCCGGAGCTGGTCAATCCGCCGCAGCCCGAACCGGAAACGCGGAAGAAGCGAAAGCCGTGAGCGCGAAGCGTAGTCGCTTGGCGCCCGGCCTCACGACCCATCGCCTTTCATTTGGCCCTGTGTCAGTGGACCAGGAAAGGCATCAAGTCGGCTTATGAACCGATTTAGTTTCCGCAGCCTTCTCATCCCCCTCAGCCTGGTCATGCTGGGGTGGCTGCTGGTGAGAGTGCCCGAGGCCCGCACCCAGGCCGGTCATACTCGCTTCGCCGTCATCGGAGATTACGGTTTCGCCGGTCTGCCCGAACAAGATGTGGCCAACCTCGTCAAGCGATGGAACCCGGATTTTATCCTCACCACCGGAGACAACAATTATCCGAGCGGCGCCGCTTCGACCATTGACCAGAACATCGGCCAGTACTACCACGATTATCTTTCGCCTTACACGGGCGTTTACGGGGCTGGCGCATCTGTCAATCGGTTCTTCCCCACGCTAGGAAACCATGATTGGGAGGCGGCGGGGGCCATGCCGTATCTCGACTATTTCACCCTGCCCGGCAACGAGCGCTACTACGATGTCGTTCGGGGGCCGGTACACCTATTTGTCATCGACAGCGATCCGCACGAGCCGGATGGGAATACGAGCGCCTCAACCCAGGCCGTTTGGCTGCAGAGTCAACTGGCCTCCTCGGCCGCACCTTGGAAACTCATCTATTTTCACCATCCGCCGTATTCGTCAGGCGAGCACGGATCGAACGCCTGGATGCAGTGGCCCTTCCAGACCTGGGGCGCGAGCGCCGTGCTGGCCGGCCACGACCACGATTACGAGCGCATCGTGATCAGCGGCTTTCCGTACTTCGTCAACGGGCTGGGCGGGAGAAGCATCTACTCGTTCGGGGCGCCAGTGCCTGGAAGCCAGGTGCGGTATAACAACGACTACGGTGCCATGCTAGTGGACGCCGACGAGAGTCACATCGTCTTCCAATTCATCTCCCGTAATGGCACGGTCGTCGACAGCTTTGCCATCAATTCATGCGGCGGGTCATCTATCTCCCCCGCGCAAAACTCTTTTTCCGAAAGCGGCGGGGTGGGCAGCCTCAGCATCACCGCTTCTGAAGCTTGTAGCTGGACGGCAAACAGCAATGATAGTTGGATCAGCATTAACTCGTCCGGCGCTGGCAGTGGTGCGGTCAACTACTCCATCGCGCATAACCCGACGGCCAGTCCTCGCAGCGGCAGGATTACCGTCAGCGAACAAACCTTCACCGTCTACCAAGCCGCCCAGTTTAATGACGTACCTTCATCTCACCCATTCTATCTCGAGATCAGCAAAATCTCGGCGCGCGGCCTCTCGGTCGGGTGCGGATACGGGAACTTCTGCCCGGACGGTCCCGTCACGCGCGAGCAAATGGCGATCTTCATTGAGCGGGCTCTCGGCGCTTTCACGCCGCCCTCGCCGCCTCCGGGGCAACAAACCTTTGCCGACGTGCCGCCCACCAGAACCAGCTTCGCCTTCATTGAGGAGTTCGCCAAGCGTGGGATCACCTCCGGGTGCGGCGGCGGCAACTATTGCCCTGACGCTCAGGTCACGCGCGAGCAGATGGCGGCTTTCATCATCAGGGCGCTCGGCGACTTCAACCCGCCCACACCCGCTTCGCAGCGGTTCGCCGACGTCCCGTCAGCTAATCAGTTCTACAAATTCATCGATGAAATGGCGGCGCGTGGGGTGACGCAAGGCTGTGGCAGCGACAGCAATCACAACCTCCTCTATTGCCCCCAAGCTGCCGTCACGCGCGGGCAGATGGCGGCCATTCTCGCCCGGGCCTTTGGCTTGTAGTCGGGCAGATGAATTAAGGGCAGGGGCATGCCTGGAGTCTAAATCAGAACAAGCAAGATTGGTACAGTACGGGGAGCGTCAGCGACCTGAGCCCCGGATGGCGTCCATTGCCGAGGTTCAGGTCGCTGACGCTCCCCGTACTGTACCCGTTTGCTGTCCCAATGTTTTGCGATTTGGTTTAGAAGAGAGGGAGGCAAACGCGAGCGGCTATTCGGTAATCGCCCGGTCGCCCCGCTCGCGCAACTTCTCGAGCGCCCGTTGAAGCTGCTGGTGCTTCGTGTCGGTTTCGTCAGGCCCATCGCGGACGTAAAACCGTTCGCCGATGACGACCACGGCACGGGCGAAGGGCTGAGGGATCTGAGCGCCGTCCCAACTCGGCAGGCGCCAGTAGCGATCAAGCGAGATCGAGAAGGGCAGGATCGCGGCCCCCGTCTTAGCCGCCAAGAGGGCGGCGCCGGGCTTGGCCTCGTAGAGCGGGCCGCGCGGTCCGTCGACGGTGAAAGCGGCGCTCCGCCCGGCCTTGACGGCGCGGATCATTTGAATCAACGCCGCCCGCCCGCCGCGGGTAGAACTGCCGCGCGCCGCCCCGTAGCCGAAGCGTTGGATGAAGCGCGCGATGTATTCCGAGTCGAAGCTGCGCGAAGACATGACCACGATCCCCCGCCGCCGCCAGAAATAAGTCGCGACCGGAATGCGGTTGTGCCAGAAGCAATAGATCAGTGGCTCGTCTGCGGTGAAGTTCTCCCAGCCAATCACCTCAAAGCGCAAGGTCGCCCCAATCGCGCGGATCAGCCAGTAGAGCGCGAGGCCCGCGGTGCGGATGATGAGGCGCTGTTTGAAGCTGTATGGCGTGAGGTCGGCGAAGGAGTAGAGGCGAGCAAGCTGTTCCTCGGTTCGTTCGATATCGCGGGTTGTGGCCTGGAGAGTTGACATAACAGAGTTCTAGCAGCGGTTTCGGTAGTGTCGTGACACTATTCGGAGAAGCAGAATCCTTGCCCAGATTCCTGCTCCTACTGAAGCCTGATAACCCGAAGTAGGTTACTTGATCTGAGAGAAGCCCTCAACAGCTAAGGCCCGAAAATTAATTTATTAGAGCGGCCCATTTCGTCTCCAAAAATACGACTAATTTACATGCAAGGAAAAACTGAACCGGTGGGCTGCTAGGAAAGCTCTTTTTGCGAGCAATGCAGCTATTCGGTGTAGTGCTGCTCCACGAGCATGGCTAAAAAGCGAGCTGCGAAGGCAGTCTCCGCGTGCGAAAAGCCTATCCCATCAACTCTAACCCAAAAGGAGGTTGTCACCTGCGATCACGTTCGATTCTATTCCTGGCCGCAGGTGTTGTCCTGGCGGTCGTCGTAGTGACCACAGTTAGCGTCAGAGCCGGGAAAACCAAAAACACGGCGAGGGTAGCTCAAGGCGGTAATGCAAAGCAGGATCCTCCAGGTACGATTGATGGGGCAGCGAACCCTGCCGCGATACCTGATCGAGTGGCTTATGAACTGCTTTTCCGTTCTATCGCCCCACGCCCAGGGGCTGCCGACATTGAGCAGCGAGGCAGTCATGGTCTGGCTAAAAAGACCGGGCTTGAGGACACCAAAGTTGATGCCCTCCGCACAGTGGCGGATGAATTCAAACAGCGGGTCAGCGTACTTGATCTCCAAGCTAAGCAGCTTAAAGACCGTTACTGGCCTAACCCGAGCCCGCTAGTGATGGCGCAACTGACCGGCTTGCAAAAACAAAGGGAGGCCATCATTGCCGAACTCGTTGCTTCCTTACCGAGACATTTAGGTTCAGATGGTGCGGCGAAGCTGACTCAGCACCTCAACGACCAAGTCAAACGTCGAGTGAAGATTGTCCCAAGTCCGCCGCTGGCATCTGGCCAGCATCACTGACGGCAGCGATTTTCCATCAGAAGAGCAAAGGGCAACAGTTATTCATACAGAAATGGAGGATCATTATGGCAAGGAATATTAAACCCAGGCTTGCGTTAAGGTGCTGGTATCAGAGAAGTTCAATCGGGGTTAGCTTTATTGCGACGGTCGCGGCTCTGTGCTTTCTCGCCGTGTCACCGGCGTACGGTCAGATGGGAAATGTTTACAATTATGCCGACGCGTCCTATGATGAGTATCAGGGCGTGGTGATCGGTTACGGCTCTGTGATTGACGATTACAATTCGTTTGGTCACGACTACAGCGTTTATGTGATAGTCCAGTCTCCATCTGGCCGCATGGCGTCTTTCGATTCGGGTTTTTCCTCTGGCGGGCAGGGGTGGGTTTATATGGATACCTTTGGCGAAGAAGGTCAATTCCTCGTCACCAGCACGAGCACGATTTTCTGCCCCATTGCGTATACGTATTTCCCTGGGGGTGGCGCTAATGGTTCGGTAATAGTTCAGCTTCCCTCGATCACGATCACTTCTGTTAGCTCCAGCCATGCAGAAGTTCACTTCAACGAAAGTGCAACCATAACGGCCCAAGTATCAGCAGACCCAGGTGCTAGAGGAAATAATATAACTGTCAGATTCTTCGAGGCCAGCAGATCAGGCATCATCAAAGGTTATGGTGGTCCTTCAGACCCAGACCAAAATAGATCCCTTGCCCCGGGGAATAATACCTTCACTTCTACGATCACCAATAACGATGTTGACAACAACGGATCTATAAGGATAAATGTCTCGGTGACGGCTGATCCGATGAAAGTCCGAGTCAATGGAGGTAATCCTGTGGCTTCTGGCGACATAGCCCTTAAGCCGGCAAATTAGCTTTGCCAATGTGCCCGGAGTGGGCAATGTCTCTGTGCGCGGTGGCGGGCTACGCAAGTAGCTTACTCGAGGCCCGTCACTGCATTTTCAGATGAACAGATCAGTAAGAGGAGGCATATTATGATGGCGAAGAATTCTTGGGTATTCGGCCTTCTGGTCCTTGCGGCCTTATTGTTTGCTGGCTGGACTGGGTATGGGCAAAGGCCAACAGCTTCAAGACCTGCTTGGGAGTACAAAATGATCTCCAGTGGCGCCAAGGATTTTTTTGGTGAGCCGACGCTCAACGAACTTGGGACTCAAGGATGGGAGCTAATAGCGGTTGCTGCTACAGAAACAAATGGCTACACTTACTACCTCAAGCGTCCTAAACAACCTTGAAGCAGTAGAACTAAGACATAGTCTGGTTTCCGTATAACAGGCAGTTGAAGAATCTGGAGGTAGAGACCGGCGGCGTGGCATAAATTCGCTGCATCTATCCTTATCTTACTCTTGCCGATGTTTTGAGGCTCAGCACTTCAGCGCCGGATTCGCCGGCCCCGATCACAAAGTCCCTTGCGGACCTGCTTGTTCTTGTACATCCGCCGGTCGGCGATCCGCAGCAGGCGTTCGAGTGAGGTGTACTCTTTGGAACTCACAGACCATCATATCCTGCAAAACATCTGGCGCAAGGTCTGGGGTGAATTTCGCGCTCATCGCCGTGACCTCGACACACGCGGTGAAGCAGCGGGAGACCAAGTGATACTCAGAGAAACTCAAGCGCCTGGCGGCCAAGTTTCTGAAACCGTGAAGGGGCCTCGGCGCAGTGAGATATGTGGCCCCTGTCGGACAACATCCAATCGATCCTAGGAGGTCTTATGAGAGTCCGCATCTGTCTCGTGGCGCTCTGTTTTTTGATTTTCCATTGCTCCGCCGCCTCTGGTCAAACAGCGGGGCGGAATGATCGATCGGCGGAATGGGAATACAAGCAACTAGCCTTCCCATCTGATGATGTCATTAATTACTACGCAAAAGAGGGTTGGGAGATTGCCACCGCAGCCGGTGGGGGAGGTGATAATAACGGTTTTTACCGTGTAATTCTGAAGCGACACAAATCACATCCTCTCTTTGGGACCAAGACAGCAGAACCGCCAAACCCCGAACCTCCTCCCCAAAATTCGAAATGTAAATTGACCCTGGCTCAGGCGCCCGTCATTCGCGGGCTTCGGCTGGGCATGACGAGCGATGAACTATTTACTATTTTTCCGGCAAGTGAGCGGGAAGAATTCGATCGCGCCCAACGGTTGAAGAGCGCCGAAAGTCCCCCGCAATACGGATATACATCTTTTCAATTCAATCTTTCCAACTACCCGACCAAAGATCGGTTTACGGGCATTGACACCCTTTCTATTGGGCTCTTGGATAGGAAGGTCGTCTCGATCCGCGCCCATTATTCGAATACACCTGAATTGGATCGCACGGGGCAGTTGATAGAAATCATTTCCAAGCAATTCGGTCTACCAAAATTCAAGGACTGGCCGGGCTACAGCGAAAATTGGGGCAACCCGTCGCTCTCTTGCGACGGATTTACGTTTCACGTCGACGGATACAGCCGCACTTTTTCGATCGAGGTGACTGATCCGACATCTAAAAAGATTACGGAAGAAAGAAGGCAGGCCGACCTGGCCAAGAAGCGAAGTGGGTTCAAGCTATGATCCGGTTTCATCTGGCCATCGTGTGGAGGCTAAGCACTGCGGCGCCAGACTCGCCTGCCTCAATGACAAAGCTGTGCTTGCGGACCTGCTTGTTCTTGTACATCCGCCGGTCAGTGACCCGCAGCTTCGGAAGCCGCCAAGTTCGACCAGGCATTCAATTGAGATCAAGGATCGCGAAACTTTCGCGGTCGGCGGCTCGCAGCAGATGGCTGTCAGCACTGATGAAGTGATGTCCCCTCGGGCGTTGGTGACACCAGATGAGGGCGGCTGCCAGTTGCAGCGCGTCGGCGGCCCTCAGGGCATGCAGATGCAAGATTCTTTCGGCTTCCTGTTGGAGTTCAATCAGCGGCTGGATTTCATGCCAGCGCTGTCGGAGATACTCGATCGCCGCTTCTGACTGTTTGAGCTGTGGGGTGGAAAAGAGGCCCTGCCGATGGAGCCGGCAGAAGGCCGAGATGGCTTCGACCGGGGTCGCCCACCAGACGATGATCTCGGAATGCGCACGCAATGCCTGGCGGGCACGTGCGGATTGCGGCTGCTGGCAGCACAGCGGAATGATGCCGCTCGTATCCCAGAAGGCGGCGGGAGCTTTACTCCGCCCTTTCTTCATCCATCATCTCCTGCAAGGTCTTCCCTTTGATCCGCGGACGAGGCAGCCGCCAGAAGTCTTCATCAATCTCACCCGCTCCGAGCCGGAGCTTGCCCTCGGCGCAGAGGCCACGCAGATGTTCGTCAAGATCTTCCTGCCGCATCGGCATCAACCGGCCAATGGCTTTCTGCCGGTCGCGAATGATGATTTCGCGGCCCGCTTGCACCTGTTTGAGGTAGAAGCTCAACCGCGCCTTGAGTTCGGCGATGTTGACACTCAGCATGGATTCCCCTCCATCATTGGTCTGACCCAAACAGGCTAATGAAGATGACTAACTTAGTCAAGTAGAGATGTGACTGGAGCTTCGCTGCCGTCCCTGGCAAAACAAGTCTGGGCCCGAATCTCATCGGATGGTGGTGCTGAGGCTCAGCACTTCGGCGCCAGCCTCGCCGGCTTCGATCACGAAGTGGTGTTTGCGGAGCTGCTTGTTCTTGTACATCCGCCGGTCAGCGATCCGCAGCAGGCGCTCAAGCGAGGTGCCTTCGGCCTGGTAGCGCGCCGCGCCGATGCTGATGCCCACCCCGATGCTCTGCTGCTCACGCACGGGGAAGGAGAAACCTTCGACGGCGTGGACGATGCGCTCAGTCAATTCGTCTAAGTCTGCTTCGGTCGTGCCGGGGAGGATCGCGACGAACTCATCGCCCGCGTACCGCACCAGGAAGTCGTAGCTGCGCATCTCGGCCGCAATCACGCGGCTAATCTCGATCAAGAACTCGTCGCCCACCTGATGGCCGTAGGTGTCGTTGATCTTTTTGAACCCGTCGAGGTCCATCATCAAGACGCAGAAAGGCGTGTGTTGGCGGCTGGCGCGGTTCGCCTCCTGCTCGAATTGCAGGTGGAGGGCGCGTGAGTTGGGCATCCCTGTGAGCGGGTCGGTGAGGGCGTGTTCCTGGGCGGCGGCGTGGTTCAGGGCATTGTAGAAAGAGTCGGCCGCGAGGCGCGAAATAGTTTCAAGCAGGCGGACGTGATCGTCCGAGTAGCGGGCGACGGTCGCCGAATAGAGGGCGATCACGCCGATCATCAATTCGTCCTTGAGCAGCGGGACGGCCACCATCGTCTTGAACTCGTGGCGGTCGATCTTCAGGGTCGTGAGGTCGAGATAGGGATCGGTGTTGCAGAAAAGCTTGCGGTTGGCCAGGACCCATCCCGTCACGCCGTCGCCGGGGAAGATGCGTCGGCCGGCGAAGGCCTCGGCGTGTTTGCCCGTCGCCTGCTCCAGCGTCGCCACGCCGCCTTCCTCGTCGTAGAGGTAGATGGCGCAGGTGTCGAAGGGGACGATGTGTTTGAGTTTGTTGACGAAGATCGAGATCGTGTCTTCGAGGTTGAGCGTGCTGCTGAAGGTGCGCGCGATCTCGTAGAGCGCGTAGATTTCGTGATGGGCGGATTTGATCTGATCCAGGTAATGCCGCTCACCTGCCCGCCGGGCGTGGGCGGCGGCAAGGCCGTCTTCGCTTGAAGAGCGCTTCGCGCCCTCGATCACACTGGGCTCGATCGGCGCCCCGATGGCGGCAATCTCCCGCTCGAATTCCGGCAGGTGAAGGAGGAAGGTTTCCACCACCTGCGGGTCAAAATGTTTGCCGCTACCGTTGATGAGCAAGTGGCAGGCTTGCTCGCGCGTGAGGCCGCAGCGATAGGGCCGGTCCTCGCGCACGGCGTCGAAGCAGTCCACCACGCTGAGGATCCGCGCCGTCATCGGAATCTGCTCGCCCTGGAGCCCCTCCGGATAGCCTTTCCCGTCCCACCGCTCGTGGTGATAGCGCACGATGGGCACGACCGGGTATGGGAATCCGACGCGTTCGAGGATCTGTGAACCGACGGTGGTGTGAATCTTCATCTTCTCGAACTCGGCGGGCGTGAGCTTGCCCGGCTTGTTCAGGATGTGGTCGGGGACGGCGAGTTTGCCGACGTCGTGCAGCAGGGCGCCGGCCCCGAGCGCTTCGATCTCAGCCTCCGAGAGGCCGAAGATGCGGGCCAGGCCGGCGGCGTAAATCTGCACGCGCCGCACGTGCTCGTGCGTGGTCTGATCCTTGGCGTCGATGGCGGTGGCGAGCGCTTCGACCGTGGCGAGATGGAGGCGCTGCATCTGAGTGATGTGCTGCGCAGTCGTCTCTACTTTATCGAAATAGAAGCGGCACGTCGCGAAGGCGCCGGCGACCACGGGGGCGACGGCCAGGATGTAGATCGGGCCGTAGTTGCGCATCAGGGCGAAGACGAGCGTCGCCGCAATCCCCGCGGCGAAGACGTGCAGCGAGGCCCAGAGGTGGTTATTGACCCACAGATCGCTTACCGCCTTGCCTCTTCGCCAGGCCTGAAGCGCGGCCCCAAGCGTCGAGTTGATGACGAAGTAGAGGGCGACCATGACGATGGCCGCAGCCAGCAGTCGCTCCAATCGAATCGGCCAAGAGAGGAGATTGCTGACTGGAGAAGAACTCCCCCAATTGAGGATGCGGTAGAAGAGCCAGGAGGTGATGAGCGCGCCCGCCGTATGGTAGCCGGCGCAGTAGAGTCGCTCGCTCTGCCCGCGGCCCGTGCGGTAGGCGGCGACAAATCCGTTGAGCCCTGAGATCAGTGTCGTCGCCGGGGTGCCGAGGAAGAAGGCGCTCAGGAAAATAAAAGCGTCGGCCGGGCTCATCGTCCCAGCCGCGCCCGGCATCGAGACTGCCATCCGCCCGGTGAGCAACACGATCGTGGCCAGGCAGATCAGTTGCCAGCCCTGCGACCGGCTGAGGCTTGCGAGGTGCACGGCGCTTGAGAGCGCCCCGAGGCCGCCGCCAGCTACCACCACCCACCACAGAAGCTGGCTGCGCCGGTTGTATTCTGAGAGGTCGAACATCCTGATTGGCATCTCTACTCATTCCCAGGGCGAATCAGCGTGGCCAGAGAATGGCACACACTCTTCTCCCTCGATAGGGAGCTAAGATAATTAGAAGCGGTTCGGTCAGTCTGTCGAATTTATGATAATTCGTAGTCGGGTGTCAGTGGTCAGTTGTTCGTGGTCAGTCGTCAGCGGCCTACACACGATTACCAACAACTGACCACCACTGACCACTATCACTTAACCATCGCGCCGTCTAGTGGTAAGATGTGCTCGCACCCCTTGATTTCATCAAGTTCGGAATTAGGGTTTGGAAAGGAGCCGTGAGATGACCAAGCATCCGACCTTAGGCTTACGCCGTCTACTCTTTATTTTAGCCGGGCTGACCATGACGCTGGCTGTGGCCTTCCCGTTTGCCGCGCAGCAGGGACTGCCGCCTTTTGATGAGGCCCAGATGGTGGCGGACCTGACCGGCCAGTTGCAACTCAATCAGGAACAGGCCGAGCGACTGCGCGAGGTCGTCGCGGCACACCGCCCGAAGTTTGAGCGGCTGCTCGATCAGGCCCGCGGGATCCCCGGCAATAAGGCGAACCCCAACGAGCTGCGTACCGCTTATGATCGCGAGCGCCGCGCTATGGCCGAGGAGTTGATGCCTGCCCTGGCGCCTGAGCAGCAGGCCAGGTTGAGATACATCCTGGCGGCCACGATGCTGACTCCGCCCGGCTCCCCCATCGCGCCGCTCAAGCCTAAACTTTCTGATACGCCTCTGGCGGCCAGTGAGCACTTGATCTCTCTGGCGGCTACTGCTACACGCCCGCAGACCCGGAGCCGCCGCGCTTCGGCCACCCAGGCTGCGCTCACTGAAGACCAGAAGATTCTGCACCTGCTCAATCGTGCCGGGTTCGGTCCGCGGCCGGGCGATATGGAGCGCGTGCGACAGATAGGTCTCGAACGCTACCTCGATGAGCAACTCCACCCGGAGGGCATCCCGGATGAGTTCCTCGCCGCGCCGCTGCTGGCGCTGAGTACGCTCCAAATGAGCACGCCCGAGATCGTCCAGGCTTATACGCCGCCACCGTTGCCCAGGCCGTTGACTACGCCCACGCCCGCAGCCAAGCCGCAAGCTGTGACGGCGCCGCCCAGCAAAGCTGAGGGAGAGGCAAAGCCGGACCAAGAGAATAAGGCGAAAAAGGATGAGACCAAGGTCATGCAGCCGCCTGCTGACGCGGCTGCTCAGGATCCGGGTAAAAAAGTCGCGCCGCGCCCCATCCCGCAGCGCGACCCGCAGCAGCCGCTCAGAGAGTTGCAGCAGGCCAAGTTGCTGCGTGCCGCCTTCAGCGAGCGCCAGTTGCAAGAGGTCATGACCGATTTCTGGTCCAACCACTTCAATGTCTTCGCCGGCAAGGATGCCGACCGCTGGCTGCTTACTTCTTACGAGCGTGACGTGATCCGGCCTTACGCGCTCGGCAAGTTCAAAGAGTTGCTGGTCGCCACCGCCCAGAGCCCGGCGATGCTCTACTACCTCGACAATTTTCTCAGTCAGGCTGAGATGCCGCCACGGCCCGGGGCGCAGCCCCCTGCACAGCCCCAACCGCGGCGGCCGGGGCTGAACGAGAACTATGCCCGCGAGTTGATGGAGCTGCACACGCTGGGGGTGGACGGCGGCTACACTCAGAAAGACGTGACGGAAGTCGCCCGGTGCTTCACCGGCTGGTCTCTGCTGCCTCAGCCGAACCCGTCTTTCGTCTTCCGCCTCCGGACACACGACCGCGGGGAGAAGACCGTGCTCGGCCTGCGCCTCCTCGCTGGCGGCGGGATTGATGATGGGCTGCGAGTGCTCGACCTGCTCGCTCACCACCCGTCAACCGCGCGCTTCATTTCGCGCAAACTGTGCCAGCGCTTTGTTGCTGATGAACCGCCGGCGAATTTGGTCGAACGTGCGGCCAATGTCTTCCTGAAGACGGACGGCGACATCCGCGAAGTGGTGCGGACCATCCTGACCTCGCCCGAGTTCTATTCGCCCAAATACTATCGGGCCAAGGTCAAATCTCCGTTCGAGGTCGTCGCCTCAGCGCTCCGCGCCACCGCCGCGACGACGGACGGGGCTCAGCCGCTCATCCAGTGGATTGCACGTCTGGGCGAACCGCTTTACCTCTGTGTCCCGCCGACCGGGTACTCCGAGGAATCGGCGCGTTGGATCAATACCGGGACCTTGATCGAGCGCATGAACTTTGCCGTCGCCTTCGTCGGTAACCGCGTCAACGGGACGAAGATCGATGTCAATAAATTCCTCAATGCCGAAGCGCCGGTCGATCAAGAGGAGACGCTCAACCGCCTGCTGGCCCTGCTCGTCCACAGCGACGTCTCGGCTGAAACGCGCGCCAGTCTGGGCCGGATCCTCGCAGAGTCGCAGAGTCAGGTGATGCCTGCGAAGTTTGACGACCGCGCCACTCGCAAGAACACCGAGCCACAACTCAGCGGGCTCACGGCTCTGATCATTGGGTCACGTGATTTTCAAGTGAAATGAGATGTTGGAGGCCGGGAGGAGCCCGGCCTCCAACAGTCCCTCCCATATGCGGCCTCTCGTCATCGCCCACCGCGGCGCCTCTGCCGTCGAGCCTGAGAACACGCTGCGCGCCTTTGAGCTGGCGATCAAGATGGGCGCGCAAATGATCGAACTCGATCTCCACGTCACGCGCGACGGTCACGTGGTCGTCATTCACGACGAAGACCTCGATCGCACCACCAACCTCACCGGCCGCGTCTCTGAGTTGACCCTCGCGGAAGTGCGGCGGGCTGACGCGGGCAAGGGCGAGCGCGTCCCGACTCTGGAAGAGACGCTCGACCTCGCGCACGGCCGCGCCCAACTCTACCTCGAAATCAAAGATGCGCGGGCCGCGACCGAGACGCTGCGGATAGTCCGCGCCCGCGGCCGTCAGTCGGAAGTAATGATCGCCTCCTTCGAACTACCACTCATGCAACAACTCGGGCGCGAGGTGAGCGATGTTGAGTTAGGCGTGATCCTCGGCACCGAGAGCTATGACCCGCGAGTGCGGCTGCGCGAGGCGCTGCCCTGGATCACGCTCAGGCAGATCAACTACCAGGTGCTGAGCATCCAGTTCAAGCTTTGTTTCCGCTACCTGGCCGCGCAGGTCAAGCGGCACGGCAAGCGCCTCTACGTCTGGACGGTGGATGACGAGCGTGACTTCGCGCGGATGATCGCCCGCGGCGTGGATGGGATCGTGACCAACGTGCCGGACCGGCTGATCTCATACCTTGCCCGGCATCACGCTCCGGGCTCATGAAATGCCACCGTCTCTTTCATCAGACCCGTCTTTCGGCTATGCTCAGCCTATGACCGAAGACCTAGCTCAGCCCGTTGTCTGATTGAGAGGAGGAGGCTTCCCATGCATCATACCTACGGCTCACGTGCTTTATTCATGGCGATCATCATCGCGTTCCTGACCTTGAGCGCCCCGGCCTCACGGCCCTCGCAGCAACCCAGGCCAGTGCCGCCGGGGCAGAAACCGGCGGCGCCCGCGCAGACGCCGCCGAATCAGGAGCCCGATGCAGTCGTGCGCATCACCACTCAGCTCGTGCAGATCGACGTGGTCGTGACCGACAAGAAGGGCGAGCACGTGGACGATCTGAAGGAAAATGACTTCGAGATGTTTGTGGACGGCAAGCGGCAGACGATCTCTTACTTCACCATCGTCAAGCTGCCCGAAGAGAAGCGGGCCGCGGGCCCTGCCCCGAAGCCGACCCCGCTCGGGCCGGCGACGATGCCTACCCAGCCGATTGCGCCGGAGCGGGTGAAGCGCACGATCGCCTTCGTCGTCGATGACCTGGGCCTGTCGTTTGAAAGCACCAACTACGCGCGGCGGGCGCTCAAGAAGTTCGTCGATGAGCAGATGCAGGAAGGCGACCTGGTCGGGATCATCCGCACGGGCCGCGGCCTGGGGGCGCTCCAGCAATTCACGAGTGACCGCCGCATCCTCTACGCGGCGATTGAGAAGCTGACCTGGAATCCTTACAGCCGCAACATGCTGCCCCGGTTCGGCAGCACCTCGGATGGACTTGCTTCCCAGGCGGACAATCAAGATGCGCGTGACGCCGAAGATCGGTTCGAAGACTTTCGCGAGACGGTCTTTTCGGTCGGGACGATGGGCGCGCTGAACTTCGTCGTCCGGGGCTTGCGTGAACTGCCGGGGCGCAAAGTCGCGATCCTCATCTCCGACGGCTTCCGCCTCTTCGGCCGCAACCGGGATAACACTGAAGTCCTCGACCGCGTCCGGCACCTGGTAGACTTGGCCAACCGGTCGAGCGTCGTCATCTACTCGCTCGACGCCAAGGGCTTGCAAACGCTCTTGCCGACTGCCGCCGACAACCTGAGCGGGCTCAACTCCAGGCAGATCCACGAGCAGATCAGCCGCGCCTCGCAAGACAACTTCGATGCGCAGGAAGGCTTGAACTTCATCGCGCGTGAGACGGGCGGGTTCGCCGTGTTCAATAATAATGACCTCAACCTCGGCGTGCAGAAGGTGCTGCGCGACACTCAGAGTTATTACCTGATCGGCTATGACCCCGAGGACAAGCAATTCGACCGGCGCTATCACTCGATCAAAGTGCGGGTCAAGCGGCCGGGTCTCCAGTTGCGCACGCGCGACGGATTTTTCGGCGTGCCGCAGATCGAAGCGCGTGAGCGGCCGAAGACGCGCAATGAGCAGATCCTCTCGGCGCTCTTCTCGCCCTTCGGCGCCCGCGACCTCCACGTCCAGATGACCTCCTTCTTCTTCAACACCGAAGGCGGGGGCTCATTCGTCCGCTCGCTGCTCTATTTCGAGACCCCGCAACTCACCTTCAAGGATGGGGAGAATGGGGAGAAGGCTTTGAACCTCGACATCGCCGCCTTCACCTTCAACGAGAATGGCGCCGTCACCGACCAGATCGGCCGCACCTTCTCGATCCGCCTGAATGAAGCGCAATACCGGGCGGCGCTCTCCCGAGGGGTGACCTATACGGTTGACTTTCCCGTCAAGAAGCCGGGCGCCTACCAATTCCGCGCCGTGCTGCGTGACGCTGAGACTGGGCGCTTAGGGTCGGCGGGCCAGTTTATTCAGGTGCCCGACCTCGCGAAGAATCACCTGGCGCTCTCAGGCATGACGCTCTTTACGCCGCTCGTGAAGCCGGGGGAACAGCCGGCTGCGGGCGGGGCACCCGGCGCAACTAACAACCAATCGGGCAACCAATCAGGCAACCAATCAGGCAATCAATCAGGCAATCAATCAGGCAATCAACCAGGCAATCAATCGGGCAGCCAGGCGAATGCCGCAAATCGACCGGCCGAGAGCGCCGGGGCTGCTCGGCAAAGCGACAGCGGTGACATCCTCTCCACCCCGGCCGTCCGCCGCTTCGCCCGCAACACCGACATTGAATACGGGGCCGTGATTTACAACGCGGAACTCGACAAGCAAACCGCCAAGCCGCAACTGACGGCCCAGGTCGAGATCTACCGGGATGGCAAACCGATCTACCAGGCGCCCCCGCGGCCAGTCGATGCCGATCAGGCGGACCTCAAGCGCATCGGCTTCGGTGGGCTGCTCCGGCTCAAAGGTTTCCCGGCGGGTGACTACATGATGCGCCTCGTCGTGACCGATGCGCTCGCCAAGCCGAAGTTTGCGCGCGCCGAGCAGTGGATGGATTTTAGTGTGAGGTGAGCTGGTGATTTGCGGTCAGTAGAGGATTCGGCCCAATGACTTGTTGGCTGCCCGTTGATTCACAGCAGTTTCTTGAATTCTTCGACGCTCAGCCCTGCATCACGAACTAGGCCGCCCATCGTGATCGCGTTTACAGGATTGTGTCGTGGAATCGTTAGAATGCGAACACCATCTGACATAACGATATGCTTGCCCTGGCGGATGATGCGGAAGCCCGCTTTCTCTAGCGCTTTGACCGCCTGTCGGTGATTGATGCCGGGAATCTTGGCCATGTCTATCCCGTGATTTCAACTTCCCGGACATCAGCGTTTGGAAACAAATCTTCGATGGCTGCCAGGTATTCCTTGATTGCCTCCTGAATATTCTTGATGGCTTCTTGCTCAGTTTCCCCTTGAGACCAGCACCCAGGTAAACCCGGGCAAGAAACGCTGTAGCCTTCTTCGGATTGTTGCAAGACGATCTTGTATTTCATCTTTCTGACCTCCGGCAGAATTATACGCGGCCTGAGTGAGGACAGCTAACAGAAAGGATAAGCCACCCTTCCTAAAATTGGAGCCAGGCCGGTTCGGGCCGGAGATTTTCAGCGGGCGAAATTGCCTAGCTATCAGGATCGCTCCCGCCAAGAACAGTCAGGTCAAAGGGTGTATTGCGGCCGATGATTATTTGTGGTAACTTCAGGCCTGTCTTTTGACAACTTGGCTAGCAGTGAGCGGGAGTAACTCAATGGTAGAGTGTCAGCTTCCCAAGCTGAAAGTTGCGGGTTCGATCCCCGTCTCCCGCTCCATTCAAATTCCACACCACCCTATTTAATTTTCATCCTGCTGGAAGAACCCGACGATTCAGCGTTCTATCTCAGACGTTAGGACGTAAAGTCCGGGAGCCGCAGCGGGAGATTTACTTCCCAGTGAACGCTGCGGCTCTTTGCTGTCTCGCGCCGCTGAGCTTTAGAGTCCCTTGGCCGCGATGAACTTGACCAGGTCGCGGACGCGGCAGGAGTAGCCCCACTCGTTATCGTACCAGGCCAGCACTTTGACCAGGTTCTCGCCGATGACCTTGGTGTACTCGGCATCGACGATGGAGGAGTGAGAGTTCTTGCGGAAGTCGGTCGAGACCAGCGGCTCCTCCTCGAATTGGAGGATGCCCTTGAGTTCCTCGTTGGCCGCGGTCTTGAGCGCGAGGTTAACCTCCTCGGTCGTCACCTTCTTCTCCAACTCGCAGACGACATCGACCAGCGAGACGTTAGGCGTCGGCACGCGCACGGCGATGCCGTCGAACTTGCCCTTGAGTTCGGGAAGCACCAGGGCGACGGCCTTGGCCGCCCCGGTCGAGGTCGGAATCATCGAGAGCGCTGCGGCCCGCGCGCGGCGCAGGTCCTTGTGCGGGAAGTCGAGGATCACCTGGTCGTTGGTGTAGGAATGAATCGTCGTCATCTGCGCTTTGCGGATGCCGAAGCGCTGGTGCAGCACCTTGGCCACGGGCGCCAGACAGTTGGTCGTGCACGAGGCGTTCGAGATGACGTGATGTTGCCTCGGGTTGTAGGCCTGGTCATTGACGCCGAGCACGATAGTGATGTCTTCGTTCTTGGCCGGGGCGCTGATGATCACCTTCTTCACCGGGCCGCGCAGGTGGGCCGAGGCTTTCTCCTTGTCGGTGAAGCGCCCCGTGGATTCGATCACGATCTCGGCGCCGACCTCCTCCCACGGAATCTTGGCCGGGTCCTTTTCGGCGAAGACGCGGAACTCATCGCCGCCGACTTTGATCGTCTGGTCGGTATGCGAGATCTCTTCTTCGAGGTTGCCGAGGATCGAGTCGTACTTCAGCAAGTGTGCCAGTGTTTTAGTGTCAGTCAGATCGTTCACGGCTACGAAGTCCAGGTCCCCGTCACCGAGCGCCGTCCGCAAGACGTTGCGCCCGATGCGCCCGAACCCATTGATGCCAACCTTAATTGCCATAGCTCCTCCAAAAAATATAGTCGTCACCAAGCTCGAGACATGTCGAAAAAATATGTCTGGCTTGAAACTAAGCAAGGTAGCGTAGCAGGTCTAGCGTGTCAAGTAAGCCGCAGCCGCAAGAAGAGGGAGGGATCGCGCTGGCGGCGCGCCGGCCGAGGTTTTAGCAGGCGCGGGCGACGGGAGAAGGCCGGGAACTTTCTAGGGGCGGATTGCGTATCACGCGGAGGGAGATAAAGTATGAGACCCTTCGAGTGGATTCAAATTATGCCCGCGCTCAATGCACTCCTCTTCATCGCCTAAAGAAACCCGAGACAGACTATGAAGCCCTCGACGAAGCATAAAGCTGACTGGCCGGACGACGCTTTGACCGATTGCTATCAGGCGGTCCAGCATATTCTTGATCGCTACGGCAAGGACTCGCCGCAAGACGGGAGCCGCACCTGTCGGGCCGGTGATCTGCTGCTTAGCCGCACCAAGGCGGGCCACACCGTGGTGAAGTTCAAGGGCCGGGAAGTCATGCGCGTCCCTCGGGCCCTTGGCTCCGAGCCGCACGTCTGGGACCCCGGCGACGATTGGGTGAGCGAGGTGGATCGTCTGGTGGAAGAGTGTCTCTGCCACTAGCCGTGGCGATGGGCAGTGTTAGGCGAGCAGATCCGTACCAACCCAAGGTCATCAGTTTCCTTTGCCCGCACCCCGTGGGCAGCCACAGCACGGCGATGTTGCTGGCCCGCCATCGATCTGCGGCTCCAAGGCAAGAACTCAGCAGGTAAGCACCTTTCGCGGGTGGCGGCGTAAGTAAGATCATGCGCCTCGGGCCGGGCAGTCCATGGCCCAGGTCCGAGTTATGATGAAAGCTTGTCCTACAGCCTGCTCTCTCCCGCGCGCGGCGCCGCGATCATTTCTCTGCCGCTCGGGATTCTGCTATAGTAGCGGCCGTAGCGTTTGGTCCAGTTCGCACTCAAGCAACGATCATCAACCCCGACCGCCGGATGTTTGCGTCAGCCTTGCGATGAAACTCGAGCGTAGTAGGCCATTCCCCAAGCTGATCGCTCTACCTGATTCCTCGGGGGCGGTTTTATTCACCCGGCTGCCAGCCCTCACCTTCATCAGCGCGCTGCTTGCCTGTCTCTTGACGGCCGGTTGCGGGCGGCCGTCGCAAGCGCGTACCGAGCGGGTGCCGCCGCGCGCCGCCCCCTGGAGCGACTCCGACAGCGACGGCATTCCTGATCTCGCCGAGCTGCATTCGTTCAATGATCGCGAAAATTTCCGCCGCTGGTTCACTGCGATTGCCGAGCTGCAGTTTTATCGGCTGAACGATGAGTGGAACCTGGAGCAGCGGGATTGCGCGGGCTTGGTCCGCTTCGCCTGGCGCGAGGCGCTGCGCCGCCACGACCGGGCCTGGTTTCAGAAGATGGGCGAAGGTTACGAGGCCTTCGCGCCCGACGTGCGCGCCTACAGTCTTGAGCGCGGCCCGCTCGGTGAAAGGCTCTTTCGGACGGATTTCGGCGCTTTCCAGGAGGGCGACCTCGACGCCGGGAAATTTTCTGAGTTCGCCGACGCGAAGACGCTCAAGAACTTCAACGTCACGTTCGTCAGCCGCGACCGCCGGCAGGCCCGTCCCGCCGACCTGCTCTTCTTCCATCAACCCTGGGTGCAGAAATTTCCTTACCACGTGATGATCTTCCTCGGCGAGGCCCGGCATGAGTCTGAAGGCGCGGCCGACTGGGTGGTCTATCACACGGGCGCTTCGCCGGCCGACGAAGGCACGGTGAAGAAAGTGCGACTGGCCACGCTCGATCACCACCCTGACAAGCGGTGGCGGCCGGTTGAGAACAACGATCATTTCCTCGGTTTTTACCGTCTCAAGATCCTTGAGTAGAGGGGAGTCCTTCATGTTGTCTGCGACAATACCCTGAACCGATGAACATTGCGGCGCGCTGTCCCGCGACCTGTCAGGTTGCGGCGGCTTCGGTAAAGCGCTGATTGCGAGACCCACCGCAACCTGACAGGTCGCGGGACATTTCCCGAGGGGAAGAACTATGAAACTCCGAAATCATTTTACGATTGTCGCCATTTACCTGATGGTGATTGCGGCCACATTCTCCATTGCCACGCTCCGTCTGCGGGCGCAGGGCGGGCAAGCGGCGCAGCCGGCGGCCTCCGCTCAGCCGAGCCCGGCGGCGAAGCCGTTCTTCTCGCTCTCGACCAACCGCACCTACGGGACGAGCGACCGCGCTCGCGTGTTCATCAACTACCAGGCGATCAATTACCTCGACTTCCGCGTCTACCGCGTCAAAGACCCGGTGAAGTTCTTCAAGCAGCTCAACGACCCGCACCAGATGGGCGAGCGTGAGAAGACAGAGGTCGCGGCCGCTTACCAGCAAAAGCCTTCGGCCCTGGAGAAGGTCCGCGCGTTCAAGAGTTCGATCTACGGTTCGGTCAAAAATTACTTCCGCTCTCAACTTCAGCGCGAGTCACGCACGACCTTCAACCAGAAGTTCCGCGGTGAGGGCGAGCGGTTGCCGCTGAATGTGGCCGACTATGCGCGTGTGCCGCTGCTCAATCCGGATCAGTTGATTGGCAGTTTCCGTCAGATGCTCTCCCCGCTGGAGAACGAGTACGACACGCGCCTCGTCACGCTCGGCAAACTCGACCCAGGCGTCTACCTCGTGGAGGGCGTCAACAACGACCTGCGGGCTTACACCATCGCTGTGGTCACCGACCTGACGATGATCAATAAGACGACCTCTGACGGCGAGATGCTGGTCTACCTCGTGGACCGCAAGTCCGGCGCCCCGCAGGCGGGCCTGAACGTGGAGGTCGTGAGGGGCAGGAAGACACTGGCCACCGGCGCCACTGACCGCAGCGGCCTGCTCAAGACCAAGATCACGAAAGGGAAGCCGAAAGCCCAAGCCGAGGGACACGCAGAAGACGTTGACCCTGAGGCCGAGCGCAGCCAGGTGGGACGTGATTCTTACCTGGTCATGGCCAGCGGTCGCAGCACCTTCGCGATCTCGGACCTGGAGCCCTTCTACTTCGGCGAGTCCGAAGGCGATGAGGAGGGAGGCGGCGATTCGGGGAGGTTGACCGGCTACATTTATACCGACCGGCCCGTCTACCGCCCCGACCAGAAGGTCTATTTTAAAGGCATCCTCCGGCGCTTGGGCGACAACGGCTATGAGGCGGTCGGCGAACGCACGGTCCAGGTCACGATCGAAGACCCGAACAGCGGGAAGCTGATGGAGAAGAGTCTCACGCTTTCGTCGCGCGGGACCTTCAGCGGCGAGGCGGATGTTGCCGGCGGGGCGCCGCTCGGCAGCTACCGGATCGTGGCGAGCGCGGGCGGCGCGAAGGCGAGCGGTAACTTCGAGGTCCAGGAGTATAAGAAGCCGGAGTACAAGGTCAATGTCACCGCGTCGAAGAAGTTCGCCCCCGTGGGCGAGCGGACGAAGTTCACCGTCGAGGCCCGCTACTTCTTCGGCGCTCCTGTTGCCAACGCCGAGGTCAAGTATTACGTCTACCGCTCGCGGTATTACTACTGGTGGTGGCGCGGCGAGGACGAGGGAGATGATCTGGGCGCTGATGACGAGGCGGAGGACGGCGGCGGCTATTACGGCTACGGCAACGACATGGTCAAAGAGGGCGAGGGCAAACTCGACGCGCAGGGGCGCCTGGTGATCGACTTCCAGGTGCCGCCGCCGGATGAGAAGGACCCGCGGGATTACACCTACCGCCTGGAAGCGCAAGTCACCGACGCCTCGCGCCGCACGATCGAAGGCAAGGCGAGCTTCGTCGGCACGCGCGGCAGCATCGTCGCCTCGGCCCAGTCCGAACGCTATGTTTACTACCAAGGCGATAACGCGAAGATCAACATCAAAACGGCCGATTACGAGGGGCGCCCCGTCGCCGCCAAAGTGACGCTCAAGTTCATCGAGCGCAAGTGGGAGAGGATTGAGAAGGGCAGCAGCAACGACAAGTACTACGAGTACAAACTGAACGAGCGCGAACTGGCGTCGGCCGATCTCGCCACCAATGCCCAAGGCAATGCGAGCTATGATTACCGCGTGCCGGTCGTCGGAAGCATCTACATCAAGACCCTGGTCCAGGAGGGCGGGAAGGAGATCGTCTCCAACGGCGGCTACCTGTGGGTCGCTGACCGCAACGACCGGTGGGCGGATTTCGCTTACGAGGACTACGGCTCAATCAAGCTCGTCCCTGATAAGAAGTCTTACCGGCCTGGAGAGACCGCGCATGTGCTCGCGATGTTGCCGACGGACAAGGCGCACCTGCTCGTGACGACTGAATTGATGAGCGTGATGACGGCCCGTCAGGTTGACGCCGCCGGACGCGCCACGATGATCGACGTGCCGATTGAAGACCGCTACGCGCCGAATGTTTACCTGAGCGTGGCCTACGTCAAGGACGGCGAGATGTACTCGCACGACAAATCGCTGGCCGTGCCTGCGCGCAATAAGTTCCTGAGTCTGGAGATCGTCCCGGACAAAAAAGAATACAAGCCGCGTGACGCGGCCTCTTACACGATCCTGGCGCGCAACGCTGACGGCTCTCCCGTCGCTGGCGCCGAAGTGAGCTTGGGGGTCGTGGACGAAGCGGTCTACAGCATCCGGCCCGAGGGCGTGCAGGACATCCGCAAGGCATTCTACGGCCGCCGCTACAATCAGGTGCGGACCGCCTTCTCTACGGCCTATAGCTTCTCCGGCTATTCGGGCGATAAGCCGGTGCAGCTCGCGCAAAACAAGAAGGCTTATCAACTGGCCGACTTCAAGAACGAGAGCCAGTACGCCGAGCCGACCATCCGCAAGGAGTTCAAAGACACGGCTTATTGGGACCCTGCTGTGGTGACCGGGGCCGACGGCAAGGCCAAGGTCGAGGTGAAGCTGCCCGACAATCTGACGACGTGGCGGGCGACGGCACGGGCGGTGACGGCTGATACGCGGGTCGGCTCAAGCGTCGGGAAGGTGCTCGCGCGCAAGGACCTCATCCTGCGCCTGGAGACGCCGCGCTTCCTCACCGAAGGCGACACCGTGACGCTCTCAGGCATCGTCCACAACTACCTCGATGCGGACAAGACGACGAAGATTTCAATCGAGGTGACCGGCGCCCGCCTGCTCGATCCGGCGACGCAGACCGTGACGATCAACAAGCAAGGCGAGTATCGCGTCGATTGGCGTGTCGCGGCCCCCGAAGTCGGGCAGATGAAACTGCTCGCCAAGGCGCTCACCGACACGGAATCGGATGCGATCGAGATGCCGCTGCCAATCGTGCCGGCCGGGCTGCGACAGACGAAGGGCGGCACCATGACGGTGGCCGAGGAGAGTGCGGAGAAGACTTTCTCGCTCGACCTGCCGGCGAGCGCCAACGCCTCGGCGCGCTCGCTGCGCATCCAGGCTTCACCTTCCATCGCGGGCACACTCTTCGGGGCGCTCGACTACCTGACCGGCTACCCTTACGGCTGCACCGAGCAGACGATGTCGCAGTTCCTGCCGAACGTGGTGGTGGCTCAGGCGCTGAAGGACGTGAAGACGGCCTCGATCCGTCAATCGAATGATCTGGACAGAAAGGTGCAGCGCGGCCTGGACCGGCTTTACGGCTTCCAGCACGACGACGGCGGCTGGGGGTGGTGGAAGAATGACCCGACCGACCCATTCATGACGGCCTACGTGATCGACGGCTTGACGATGGCGAGCCGCGCGGGCTACGGGGTGGAGACCTACCGCATCAGCCGCGGGCGTGAGAAGCTCAAGCAGATGATCGAGGCGAGCAAGGCCGAAGACGGGAAGCCGATTGACCCGGAGACGCGCGCCTACCAGATCTACGCGCTCAACGAGAGCGGCGAGGTGGACGCGCGCTACGTCAATGACCTGTTCGCCCGACGCAGTGACTTGCAGCCTTACGGGCGGGCGCTGCTCGCACTCACACTCAAGCTGCGCGGCGACGACCGCGCACGCCAGGTGGCCGTCGAGATCGAGCGCTCCGCCAAGACCAACGACTTCGACGCGCATTGGGAGTCGCGGCGCCGGCCCATGCTCGACTTCAGCGAAGAGAACGACCTCGAGGCGACGGCGCTCTCGCTCAAGGCGCTCGCCCAGGCTGCGCCGCAGAGTCCGCTGCTCCCGAAGGTCGCGCGCTGGTTGGTGGCCAACCGCCGGAACGGGTACTACTGGCTCTCGACCAAGCAGACGGCCTTCGCGATCTTCGGGCTGATCGAATACCTCAAGGTGAGCCAGGAGCTGTCGCCCGATTACACGGTCGAGATTTACCTGAACGGCGAGCAAGTGCTCTCGCGCCGCGTGACCTCGGCCGACGCCACTGCGCCGCCGTCCGCGGTTGAGCGCAAGGGCGCTGAACTCGGAGCCGCGAATCAGGTGCGAGTGGTCAAGCGCGGGCGCGGAGTACTCTACCTCGCCTCGACCTTGGATTACTTCACCAAAGATTCGGAGGTGGCCGCCGGGGGCTCGGCGAACTTGAGGCTCACGCGCGAGTACCTGCGGCTGCGTGTGGTGGAGCGCGGCGACCAAGCGAAGTGGTCGGTCGAGCCGCTCACGGGTGAACTGCATTCGGGCGACCTGATCGTCGCGCGATTGCGAGTTCAAGGCGCCCACGCACAGTATCTGATGATTGAGGACCCGATCCCGGCGGGCTGCGAGCAGGTCGAGCGCGTGAGCGGCATCAACCTTGATTACAGCGAAGGTAAGTGGAGCGACTGGTACAGCGCCCGCGAGTTCCGCGACCAGAAGACGGCGCTCTTCGTCAACTACTTCCGCGGCGATTCGGCGTTCCAATACGCGCTGCGCGTGCAAGTGCCGGGCGAGTTCCGCGCCGCTCCGGCAAGGGCCGAGCTGATGTATCAACCGACGGTGCAGGCAAACACGGCCGGCGCGAAGCTGACCATTCTGGAGAAGAGGTGAGGCGATGATCAAGAACGTAATTGGCACTATGGTCACGGCGGCGCGCGGCCTGCTCAAGGACTGGCGCCTGATGGCCGCCTTCTTCGGGCTCTACGTGGCGCTGTCGGTAGCAGTCAGCCTCTTCGTCGTCACGAGAGAGTCAAGCATCTGGCAGTTGCTGCTGACGCTCTTGCTCGCCGCCGCCGCGTTGCTGTTGTTCTTTGTTCTTCAGGTGCTGGCCGTGAGCTACACACAGAACGAGGCGAGACTTGGCGTCTTATTCCCGCGGTCGCTGAAAATTTTCTGGAAGCTGATCGTCGTCAGCCTGCCAATCTTCTTACTCGGCTGTTTGCTGGCTTACCTGCTCGGCAAACTCCAGGCTCAGATTTCGGTCGCCCCGCCACTGGTCCGCCCATCAGGCCGCGGCTCTGCGCCGCCGAGCCAGTGGTTAGGCGTAGTGGTGACCGGGTTGTGGTACTTGCTGCTCTGCCTCGTCCTCCCGCTGGCGACCTTTCATCTGTGGATTGTGACTACGCGGGAAGGGTTGGGGGCTGCGCTCAAGCAAGTGGGGCGCGTTTTAGCGCGGGCCTTCGCGCCACGCTCGGTGCTGATCTACGTCGTCGGCCTGGCGGTTTTTGGCCTCATCCCCTGTCTCCTGCTCTTCACGAAGACTCCGGTCAAAAGTTGGTGGATTGATGTCGGCCTCTTAGGCGCGCGTGACGTGCTGGCTTTCTTGATTGCCCTCTTCGGCTGGGTGATCACGCTCGGCTCGCTCGCGGAGGTGGCCACCAGGAGCGCGGGCGGCGCGGAGCATCAGTAGTTGCAGTGTCGGATTTCACAGCTAAAAGCCGTCAAGATGGTGAGCGGTTTGGCCACCCTTCGATCAGTGACGCGGTTATCTTTCGCGTCAAAGCATTACTGCTTCAGTTGAGCAGGGGCTGGCAAGACTTCCTCGTTTATAGGACCCATCGTTACTCTCGGAGTGACGTCCTTTCGGATCGGGAGATTATTGCCGAGTCCGCGACCAAACTGTGGACACACGCCGCGGATGCCGAGTTGGCTCTCCAGGCGGGTAAAGTCCACAACTTAAGAATCGCCCTTCGCCAGATCAATGGGGTAGAGATCCCCGCCAATGGCACGTTCAGCTTTTGGGCCCAAGTGGGGCGAGCCAGTAAGTGGAAGGGATACGTGGCCGGCCGCGAACTCCGCGAAGGCTGTCTCATCCCGAGTATCGGAGGAGGCTTGTGCCAACTTTCGAACGCTCTTTACGACGCCGCCTTGAGCGCCGGTTTTGACATCATCGAACGGCATGCGCATACGCAAGTGATCCCCGGTTCGCTAGCCGAGGCCGGGCGCGATGCCACGGTGTTTTGGAATTACGTTGATTTGAGGTTCAGGTCAAAGGAAGCTTTTAGAATCGAGGCTTTCATGACCCACGACCATTTGACAGTTCGCTTGAGAGGCTACAAAAACGGCCTTCCCTCCGCTCCCTCGATCCAAGCTCGCCACTCGCTGCCATCCCTGAGTGGGCCGAATACCTGCGCCGGTTGCGGCGTTCATACTTGTTTTCGGAATGCCGAGCCCGGGGGCAGCGCTTTAAGTTTTGGGCGGGCCGCCTACTTGGTCGATGAGTATTGGCCCGAGTTTGATCAATACCTCGAGGCCCAAAAAAGTGAAGCTGACTGGCTGATCCTGCCGCTCGACGGGAGGAAGTTCAAGAAGCCCAATTACGCCTGGGACACCACGGGATTTCACCAGGTCCGAGAGAAGAGATGGGTCGCGGCTTTAAGAGCCCTTGAATCGAGAAGGCTAGCTGCACAAGGCGCGGCCAGACAAAAAGCCCTCCTGAAGTATGACGAAAAACTCGCCCTCAGTTTTGCCTCTTCACTCACTCCGGATGTGATCCACGTGACGATGATGCAGAATTTGCTGCCTTTCCTTTGGCGGGGCGGCTATCTGGGCGGCAGAACCTTTGACGTCTTGATGACCCGCTTGCCTGTGGCCTCGTTACAAAAGAGGTTGGACGCCGCCTATCGACTCCACCCGGAGAGTGTGACGTTGGCCGACTATCGCGCCGACCGATGGCTGATTGAGGCTGAGAGTCAGGCGTTGCGGCAGGCGCGAAAAATAATCACCCCTCATACCGAGATCGCGGGTTTATTCCAAGACCAAGCGGTGCTCCTTGATTGGCGCCTGCCGCTGGTCAAGACGCGGCCGGCCAAGGGGGCTAAAATCATTTTTCCTGCACCGACCGTGGGGAGGAAAGGGGCCTATGAGCTGCGCCAGGTGGCCAAGGAATTAAACTTGGAGTTAGTCGTCCTCGGATCTCAGTTGGAGGGAAAGGGCTTCTGGGGCGACGTCCGGATCGAATGTGGGAACTTAGATAAACACTGGCTCGACCAGGCAGGCGTAGTGGTGCTGCCCGCTTTCATCGAACACAAACCGAGAAGATTACTTGAAGCAATCGCGTGTGGAATCCCAGTGATCGCCTCATCGGCTTGCGGGTTGGAGGGTGTGGGAGGTGTGGTCACCATACCCATCGGAGACCCTCACGCCTTAGCCAGCGAGATCAAAAAGACTTTGTCGAAGTGAAACCGCTATTCTTAGCCGCAATCAGAGCGTTAGGTTTATCTCCGGCAGGCCGTGGCGGACCCGGCACGTTCCGTGGGCTCGGGGCCGTCGTGCTGTGCACGGCTGTGATGTGTGCCTGCTCTTTACGCCTGAAAGAGGAAGGGGCGGCACCTTCGCACCCCGCCGAGGCGAGCGCAGGGGGCGATACTGTCGATGCGATCTTGCAGCGCGCTGCATCCGATGCGCTGGGCGGACGTGAAGGCGCCGTCATCGTGATGGACCCGCAGACCGGGCGTTTGCGTGCGGTCGTCAACCCGCGTCTCGCCTTTGAGCAGGCGTTCCCGCCGGGCTCCGCGATCAAGCCCTTCACTGCGCTCGCCGCGCTGCGGGCCGGTTTGATTGATCGCGAGTCGCGGGTGCTCTGCCGCGAGCGCTACACGCGCGGCGACTTCGAGATCGCTTGCTCCCATCCGAAGAGCCAGGCACCGTTTGATCTGGCCCGAGCGCTCGCCTACTCCTGCAACTACTATTTCGCGCACCTCGGCGAGAGGCTGAGTGAAGGCCCGTTTGACGCGGCGCTCGACTCTTTCGGCTTTGGCGCCCGCACCGGCGTGAATGCCAGGGGCGAAGCGGCCGGGAGCCTGCCGCGGGGCGAGTGGCGGGTGAGCGACGCGCTGGGCGAGAGTCATCATTTGCTCGTCACGCCGGTACAGTTACTCACCGCCTACGCGGCGCTGGTCAACGGCGGACATCTTTATCGACCGCGGCAGGCCGCGCCTCAAGGCTTCATCGCCCAAGAGGTGACGCGCCTGAGGGTCGCCCCTTCACACCGGGCGGCGCTCATCGAAGGAATGCGCGGCGCGGTCAAATACGGCACCGCCGCAAGTGCCGAACTGTACCGGCTCCCATTTGATCTCTTCGGCAAGACTGGAACCTCGACTTCAAGCAATGGCTTTCGCAGCCAAGGGTGGTTCATCGGTTTTGTGGCCGACGGCGGTCCGCAGGAAGGGGCGCCGCCGGACCGCGTCAGGCTGGCTGTGATCGTCTTCCTTAAGCGCGGGCACGGGGCACAAAGCGCCGAAGTCGCCCGGCCGGTCTTTGAAGCGTACGCAAGGGAATGCGGAATGCGGTCAACGCAGTGCGTTGAATTGGATTGCGGAATGTCCGAGCCAAACAAAGATTCTGAATCTCAGATTTCAGATTCTGAATGGCAGATGTCGGCAAAAGCCAATCCGCCATCCGCCATCCGCCATCCGCAATCGATCAAGGTTCACTTGGTACGCGAGGGAGTGACAAAGGCGATTTCGCTTGAAGAGTATGTACGCGGTGTGCTGGCGGCCGAGGCGAGCGTCGAGGGCGAGCTTGAAGCATTGAAGGCTCAGGCCGTCACCAGCCGCACCTTCGCGATGAAAAACCGCGGGCGTCACGCGGGTGACGGCTACGACTTTTGCAGCACGACCCATTGCCAGCGGTTCGGTCTTGCTCAGGGAGCGGGCGGCGACGGGCGTGTGAGCGGGAAGGTCGCGGGACGGCGTTCATCTCTCTTGCGCGCGGTGGCTGAAACCGAAGGCGAGGTCCTGCGTGACGAGCGCGGTCAATTGGCCGACACCTACTTTCACGCCGCTTGTGGCGGGATGACGGCGAATATCGAGGCAGTGTGGGGCGTAGCGGCGCCAGCTTATTTGCGCGGGGTGCGCGATGACTATTGCGCGACGATGCCGCACCGCAGTTGGATGCAGGTGATCCCCGCGGCCCGGTTGGCGGCGGCCTTGCGCAGCGACCCGCGGAGCGATGTCGGCTCGCGGCTCGACAAGGTGATGGTTACCAAGCGGGACGCGAGTGGGCGTGCCGAATTCATCTCACTCGAAGGGGAGCGGCGCCGCTCGGTGCGTGGGTGGGATTTCAAGCTGATCGTCGGCCGAGCCCTGGGTTGGCAGTTGCTGAAGAGTTCACGTTTTGAAGTAGCGCGTCACGGGACGAACTTCGTTTTCCGCGGGAGCGGTTTCGGGCATGGGCTCGGCCTCTGCCAAGAGGGGGCGCATGTCATGGCCCGGCGCGGGGCCTCATATCGTCAGGTCCTTGGCCACTATTTCCCAGGGACGCAGGTGGAGGCAGAGCGGGGCATTGTTCGCAGCAGTTGGTCCCGCAATTCAGCCGAGGTGTTGCCCCTTCCGTCGACTCGCCGGCTGAGCCTATCAAGCGAGCATTTCCGCGCCAGCTATCCGGCCCAGATCGAGAGGGGTGAGGTCGAAGCTGTGCTTCGAGGACTCGAAGCGGTGCGCGAGGATCTCGCGCGTCGTCTCGCGGCTGCATCGCTCCGTCCGGCCGAACCGTCGGTGGTCGAGGTGATCATTCATAACAGGACGCCGGATTTCGTTGCGGCGACCGGGCAGCCCTGGTGGGTCGCAGCCGTGACGCGTGGCCGCCGGATCGAGTTGCAGCCGCTCAGCACCCTGCGCCGCCGCAGCGTGCTCACCACCACGCTCCGCCACGAGTACACTCACCTCGTCATCGAGGCCCTCGGCGGCGGGCGCACGCCGCGGTGGCTCGCCGAAGGCCTGGCCGTTCACGTCGCGGGTGAAGGCGCGATGCTCGCCCGTTTTGAGCCGGCGGCGCAACTGACGCGCGATGAGCTCGAACAGAGATTGGCCCGCCCTGGTTCACCGCAAGAGATGCGCGCCCTTTACGCCGCCGCCTACCGCGAGGTGCGCGCGCTCCTCCGCAGCGAGGGCGAGGCGGGCCTCTGGCGGCGTGTAGCGCAGCGCTGAAGATGGAGCGATGAGGCGACGGGGCGACGGGGCGATGGGGCGACGGAGGGAAGGAGGGACTGAGAGGTGAGGAACAAGAGACCTCCGCACCTCTCTACCTCTCCGTCGCCCCATCGCCCCGTCGCTCCGTCGCCCCGTCCCTCTGTCGCCCCATCGCCTCAGGTCTGTCAAATTTTTGTCTTGCTCTCGTGCAAGCGATGCTCTATAGTACGCGCATCCACAGCCCTCAGTGGATGGTTCTTCTAAAAGAGGGACGCGATCTGTGATCATCTCACGGCCTTGGCCCCTGAGATTCTCTTCAAATTTTCGGCCACGCCGAATGCCGAGCAACCCAGCGAGTAGAATTTTGAATTTTAGATCCTGGACGAGGTGCGCTCGCCAACCCGCGAGTTGACGGCTAAAATTCAAAGTGATTGACAAGCCTGGCCGCATCAAAGGCTGGGTCCTCACGCGCGTGCCGCTTGCCCGGCGCGCGGTGATCAGGAGATGCGATGCCGAAGAGTGATGAGATCAACGGCGAGGGCGAGCGGGCGGCGGCCTTGACCCATCAGAGGTCCGACGACCCCTACGCGACTGCCGAGTTGACTCCCTGTTGCATCCGGTGCAACGCGCCAATGCCGGGCGCCATCTGCGGACGCAAGACGCCGTGCGCCTCCTGCGGCTACCCCTACCCCCTGGGTGATTGCTCTGACCTGGCTGAAAACTAAACGTTCTTCAGCGCGACTGATCGAACAAGCCCTCGACCGCCCTGTCTATCGTTATCTGGATTATCTGATGAGGAGAGCCGTCAAAACGAGGCCCGCTCCAAACGGGGCCGGAGTCGCCATCTGCCTGCCCGAGAGGGCGGGGCGTCCGCCAGCCAGGGTGCTGCTGGTGACCGCGGCGGAGACCGGCTTGCCCCTTGGCGCCGACTACACCGTCCATCACGCCGATTGCGAGGCGGCCTGGCAACGGCTCAGCGCAGTGAGCCCGAGTGAGCCCGCCGTGGAGTTTTCTTGCGCGGTGCTAGACCTCAAGGGTCAAGCGTCGGGCTTGGACTTCTGCCGCCGCTTGCGCTCGATCCCGCGCACGGCTGAGCTGCCGGTCATCGCTTTGGTCGAGGATGGCGAGGGAGCGATGGCCGCTCTCGCCGCCGGGGCCAATGATTTCTGCCTTGAGGCGAACGCCGCGATTGAACTGGAAGCGCGCATCACCCATTGCCTGCTCTCGCGCTGGCGTGCGGCCCGATCTTTGAGGCAAGAGATCCTCCTCGCGACTAAAGAGCGACTCCACCGGCTGCTGCACCACAGCCTGGAGATCGAGGCAGTCCTCACTGAGGTCACTACTGAGGTCTCAGCCGCGGCGGGTGCCGAAGCCTGCGGCCTCTTCGTTTTCAACGAAGACGCGGGCGAGGTGCTGCATCAGGCCGTCGTGGTCAGAGGGGCGGGCGGGGACACACCGATTGAGTTCGAGAATTTGAAGCCCCCTTATAGTCCGAGCTTCACCGCGTACAGACCGCTCACACCATTTTTCATTGGCCTGACCGCCGGGCATTCGGCGCCCCTTTCCGAGCTGGCCTGGCCCCTCGTCTCCGAAGGGCGGCAATTGGGCACGCTCGTCTGTGCGGTCCGCGGAGAATTCGAGCAAACGGCCACAGGTTGGCTCGACGAGGTGGCGGAGTTGCTCGGCGCGGCGCTGCACAGCGCGCGGCTCTACCATCGCGCGCAACAGAACGCGCAGCGCCTCATTGCCCAGGTGAGCGAGCGGCAGCAAGAGATCGAGATGCAGAAGCGGCTGACCGAGAAGGTGATCGACTCGCTGCCGGTCAGCCTCTACGTCGTGGACCGCGGCCTGCGGATCGTCGCCTGGAACCGCAACCGCGAGGTGGGCGGACAGGGCATCGAGCGGGAGCGCGTGATCGGCCGCAGCGTGGTCGACATCTTCTCGAAGATGCCGCGCCAGTTGCTCGAGCAGGAGTTCGAGCGCGTCTTTGCGAGCGGCGAGGCGCTGCGCTTCGAGCAGGAGTCGAATGTGGACGGGGTCGTCCGCCACTGGCTGATCAGCAAGATCCCCATGCGGCTGGGCGGCGACGCCGACGCCGTCACTCACGTGATCACGCTCGGCGAGGAGATCACCGAGCAGAAGAAGATGAACGAAGCGATCCTGCATGCCGAGAAGCTGACCGGCATCGGCCGGCTGGCCTCGGGCGTGGTCCACGAGCTCAACAACCCGCTCGCGACGATCGCGGCCTGCGCCGAAGCGCTGCAAGGGCGGCTCGGCGAGGCCGAGGCCTTGCCGGACGAAGCGCAGTCCGATTTCCACGAATATCTCAAGATCATTCACGACGAGTCGTTCCGCTGTAAGACGATCACCAACAGCCTGCTCGAATTCAGCCGCCAGCGGCAGGCCGAGAAGTGCGAGTTGGAGATGAATTACCTCGTCGAGCAGACGCTGCACTTGATCAAGCATCACCCGAAGTTCAAGCGCCTGCGCATCCTCCGCGAGGAGGGGCAAGACCTCGCGCCCATCTTCGCCAACGAGGCGCAGTTGAAGCAGGTCTTCATCGCCATGATCTCCAACGCCTTCGACGCCATGGACGAGCAGGGGTGCCTGCGCATCCGCACGGGCTGGCATTACAACAAGGGGCAGCGCTTCATCGGCGCCGAGTTCGTCGATGACGGCTGCGGCATCGCGCCGGAGAACATCGCGAAGATTTTCGAGCCGTTTTTCACCACCAAGCCGTTCGGGCAAGGGACGGGCCTCGGCCTTGCGGTCTGCTACGGGATCGTGTCGGACCATCGCGGCAAAATCGAAGTTGACTCCCAGGTCGGGCGCGGCACGACGATGCGCGTGCTGCTGCCGCCCTACGTCAAAGGCTGAACGATGAACGCTGAACGATGAAGTCATTCCGCGCTCCGCCTTCAGACTTCATCGTTCCTTGAAGGGTAGTACGATTCAATGAACCAAGAGCCGATTAAGCTGCTGATTGCCGAGGACGAGCATAACCTCTCGTTCGTTCTACAGAAGGAACTGGCCCGCCAAGGCTGTGACGTGGCCGTGGCCAATGATGGCGAGGCGGCCATCAAGCTGGCCCGCGAACAAGAATTCCACGTCGCGTTGCTCGACCTCATGCTGCCGGGCGCTGACGGGATCACCATCCTGCGCGTGCTGCGCGAGCAGGACCCGGCGCCCGAAGTGATCATGATGACCGGCCACGCGACGGTCGACACGGCGCTCTCGGCGATGAAGTTCGGGGCCTACGATTACCTGACCAAGCCGTGCAACCTCGCCGAGCTCACGGAACTCATTCGCAAGGCGTACGAGAAGAATCACCTCAAGCGCGAAAACCTCGTCTTACAGAGCCTCGTCAGCCAGCGCTTGCAGGACCCAGTCGCGCCGCGTGCCGGTCAGGAAGGGGCGATTCAGGACGGGATCATTACGCGCAACGCTCAGATGCGTGAGGTGCTCGCCCAGGTCGAACGGGTGGCGCCGAGCAACGCGCCGGTGCTGATCAACGGCGAATCGGGCGCGGGCAAGGAACTGATCGCACGTGCGATCCATCGCGCCTCGCCCCGCCGCGATAAGCCCTTCGTAGACCTCAACTGCGCCGCCGTCTCCGAGACCCTGGTCGAGTCGGAACTCTTCGGCCACGAGGCCGGCGCCTTCACCAGCGCCCGCACGCGCAAGCTCGGCATGTTCGAGCTGGCCAACCACGGCACGCTCTTCCTGGACGAAATCAGCGAGTTGCCGCCCGCGCAGCAGTCGAAATTGCTGCGCGTGCTGGAGACCATGAACTTCTTCCGCGTCGGCGGGACGCGCAAAGTCGAGGTGGACGTGCGCATCATCGCGGCGACCAATATGGACCTCGCGACCGCGGTCAAGCAGGGCCGCTTCCGCAACGACCTCTTCTACCGCATCAACAGCATCCGCATCCTGCTCCCGCCGCTGCGCGAGCGGCCCGAAGACACTCTGCTCATCGCGCAGCATTTCTTGTTGACCTTTGCGCCGCAGCGAAAGCTCACCATCTCGCCCGAAGCGCAGCAGGTGCTTCTCTCCTACCCTTGGCCGGGGAACGTCCGCGAGCTGCGCAACATGATGGAGCGGGCCGTGCTGCTCGCCACCGGGGACGCGATTCAGTCGCAAGACTTGCCCGTCGAGGCCACCCACCGCGAGCCGGCCGCCCGCTTTGTCGGCATGCCAGTAAATGGTCACCACGCGAACGGCATCGACCATAGCGTCGGGCAGGTCCTGCCGGATATGCCCACGACCGGCCCCTCAGTCGCGCGGCTGGACGAGATCGAGAAGCGCGAGATCATCGCCACGCTCGAACGCACCAACTGGCACCAGGGCCGGACGGCTGAACTGCTCGGCATCTCACCTTCGACGCTCTACCGCCGGTTGCGCGCCTACAAGATTTCGAAGCGTGAGGTGATTGCCCAGCGCACGGGACGGTAAATTCACACAAAGGCGGAGTCCGACCACCAGGAAGGGTGCGACATCAACTCAGTCTCACGCTCAGGCTTCTGACACACCGTGCTATTAAGTGGTCAAGCTCAATGGACCGCGGATGACGCGGATCTGGCGGATCAACGCGGATGATGCTTGGTGATCGATCTGCGAACATCCGCGGCATCCGCGGTCCATCTCGTGGGCTGGGTTGGGGAGAAGAGGAAAGAAGTTCCTATTGACAATATTAAGATGAGCGTGTATAAAACGAACACCGTAAAGAATTATCGTTTTGCGGCGCAAAATTTTTGGTGATCAATCCAGAAAGTAGGCATACGACCATGACCCGATACGAGAGACCAGAACGCTTACCCGTCTTGGGGCTGCCTAGTAGTAGCCCATCCTCTAACTTCACCACCTCCGCCTCCGCCTTCTCCTGCCACATGACCTGCTCCTGTTGCTGCTGTTGTTGTTAGTTCTTCTGCTTTGGCGCCTGCCAGAGCCTCTGCTAATCCCTTAGCACAATTATCCTGATAAGCCTTGGGTGCCGCGCTCTATTTGGCCCTATCGCTGGCCCGTATTCGCGCTGGTCTTAGCCGAACAGGCCGAACGTTTTTTAGTCGTCATCTTGGCAGCCTATGTGCAGCACCGAGGGAGACGACACAGGGAGACAGGTAGCAATATGAAATTCGAGACTGAGAATTGGAAGGTTGAAATTACGTGGGGCGGGATGAGCTGTCTGCCTACGCGGCAAAGCAGCTCGGAAACCGTGGTCGGGTCGTTCGCCGTCGCGCAAGCCGGTAGCCCTTCCTATCGCGAACCTTCAAGAAGGAGTGCGGACATTCAGAAGGGGGAGGGAAAGAGACATGAGCTTAATTGAACCACACGGGGGGCGACTGATTGATCGCGAGGCGCGCGGGGAGGAGCGCGAGGCATTGCTGCGGGCGGCCTCACGGATGCCGGGCCTGGAACTCAACGCGCGTGAGGAGGCTGATCTGGAATTGATCGCCAACGGTGCGCTCTCGCCGCTCGAAGGCTTTATGGGCGAGGCCGATTATGTTTCGGTGCGTGACCGGCGGCGGCTCGCGGACGGCTCGGTCTGGACGCTGCCCGTCACGCTCTCGGCGAGCGAGGCGGAACGGGCGCGACTCAATTTAGGTGACGATGTCGCGCTGCGCAGCCGTGATGGCCGCTTGCTCGCCGTGCTGCACCTGACGGAAATCTTCACCTACGACAAGCAGCTTGAGGCCGAGCGTGTTTACTTGACGACGGAGGATAAGCATCCGGGCGTGCAGGCGCTTTATGCGCAGGGCGAGTACCTGCTCGGCGGTCGTGTCAGTCTGGTTGAGCACCCGAACCGTCTCGACTTCGCGCCGTACCGCTACACGCCGCGCGAACTGCGGGCGCTGTTTGCCGAGCGCGGGTGGCAGCGCGTCGTCGCTTTCCAGACGCGCAACCCGGTGCATCGGGCGCACGAGTACATCCAGAAGTGCGCGATGGAGGTGGTGGACGGGCTGCTGTTGCACCCGCTGGTCGGTGAGACTAAGGCTGATGACATCCCAGCCACGGTCCGCCTGAAGGCTTACGAGGTAATCATCGAGCATTACTACCCGCACTCGCGGACGCTGCTCGGGGTGCTGCCGGCGGCGATGCGCTACGCCGGGCCGCGCGAGGCGATCTTTCATGCGCTGATTCGCAAGAACTACGGCTGCTCGCACTTCATCGTCGGGCGCGACCACGCCGGGGTCGGGAATTACTACGGCACCTACGACGCGCAACGCATCTTCGGCGACTTCACCCGCGCGGAATTGGGGGTCACGCCGATGTTCTTCGACAACACGTTCTATTGCCGGCGCTGCGGGGCGATGGCCTCGGCCAAGACCTGCCCGCACGAGACGGAGCATCACGTCTCGCTGAGTGGCACCAAGGTGCGCGAGATGCTCGCGCGCGGCGAAGTGCCGCCGGTTGAGTTCACACGGCCGGAAGTTGCCGCGGTGCTTATCGAAGGGTTACGTGGCGCGGTGTGAAATATCAGATTTGAAATTTGGAAATTTGAAATCGGACGCGGAGGTCTCAATTTAATGTCACAGGGTTTCACGTTGTGGTTCACCGGTCTTTCGGGCGCGGGCAAGACGACTTTGACTAATGCGCTCGTGCCGCAACTGCGCGAGCGCGGCGTGCAGGTCGAAGTGCTGGATGGCGATGAAGTGCGCACCAACCTGAGCAAAGGGCTCGGGTTCTCGAAGGAAGACCGCGACACCAATATCCGGCGGATTGGCTACGTCAGCCGGCTGCTTTCGCGCAACGGCGTCGGTGTGATCGCAGCAGCGATCTCGCCCTATCGCGAGGTCCGCGACGAGGTGCGGCGGGATGTCGAGGCGCACGGCGCCGCCTTCGTCGAAGTCTACGTCAAGGCATCGCTCGACACGCTGATCGCGCGCGATGTGAAAGGGCTCTACCGCAAGGCGCTCGCGGGTGAGATCAAGCAGTTCACCGGAGTCTCGGACCCGTACGAGCCGCCCTCGCTGCCCGAGTTGATCATCGAGAGTGACAGCGAGACGGTCGAGCAGAGCGCGGCGAAGATTCTCAATAAGCTTGAGGAGTTGGGGCTCATCGTCCCGGCGTTCGAACTTGAGGAAGTGGGGTAGCAGGATGAAACGAAGCAAGGTCTATTTGGTTGGCGCTGGCCCTGGCGATCCGGGGCTGCTCACGCTCAAGGCCCGCGACCTGATTGCGGCGGCCGACTGCGTGATCTATGACTATCTGGTCAATCCCGAAATCCTCTCGCACGCCCCGGCGCACGCCGAACGCATCTACGTCGGCAAGCACGGCACCGAGTATACGTGGACGCAGGGTGAGATCAACCGCCTGCTTGTCGCGAAGGCCAGAGAGCACGCGGTCGTCGTGCGGCTCAAGGGCGGCGACCCCTTCATCTTCGGGCGCGGCGGCGAAGAAGCTGAGGTATTGGTCGCCGCAGGGATCGAGTGGGAGGTCGTGCCGGGAGTATCAGCGGGGGCGTCCGTCGCGGCTTATGCGGGAATCCCTGTCACGCACCGCGGCCTGAGCAGCTCGGTCGCCTTTGTGACCGGGCATGAAGACCCGGGCAAACCGCAATCAGCGATTCGCTGGGAGCATCTGGCGACGGGCGTGGACACCCTGGTCTTTTTCATGGGCGTGGCCAAGATCGGCGAGATCGCCGCGCAGTTGGCGCGGCACGGCCGTCACCCTGAGACGCCGGTGGCGGTCATCCGGTGGGGGACTTATGCCTACCAAGAGACTTATGTGAGCAACCTGACGGAGGTCGCGGCGCTCGTCGAGCGCGAGGGCGTCAAGGCGCCGGCGATCATCGTGGTCGGAGAAGTCGTGCGGCTACGCGAGCAGTTACAGTGGTTCGCACCGGAGATGTTAGCGGCGGCGCTGAGCGCCGCTTGAAGGAGGACGGCATGGCAACGACTGACACACTGGAGTTGACAAGCGCAGATTACCAGCCGCTCGAATTGAACGCGCTCGATCTGCCGCCTGAAGTCCGGGCGGAGATCGAGCGGTTTCAAACGGAAATCGAACGGCTGGAGGCGGGAGAGCTGGAGGCCGACGACTTCAAGAAATTCCGGCTGACCAACGGCGTGTATGGGATTCGCGGCTCTCAGGACCTGCACATGGTGCGAGTCAAAGTTCGATTCGGCGCCCTCACTCCTGAGCAACTCGAAACGGTAGCAAATATCGCCGAGGAATTCACGTCGAATAAGATCGTTCACGTCACGACCCGGCAGGACTTTCAATTTCACTACATCAAGCGGCGCGACGTGCCGCAGGTGCTCTTGCATCTGGCCAGCAGCGGCCTGACCACCAGGGAGGCGTGCGGGAATTCGGTGAGGAACGTAACGGCCTGCCCGTACGCCGGCATCTCGCCGACCGAAGCCTTCGACGTGACGCCTTACGCCGACGCGCTGTCTCGTCACCTGCTGCGCAACCCGATCAACCAAAATCTGCCGCGCAAATTCAAGATCGCTTTCGAGGGCTGCGATGAGGATCACGCGCGGACGCCGATCCATGACTTCGGCTGCGTCGCCGCCATCCGCCGCTCGGGCGACAAGGTCGAGCGCGGCTTCCGCATCTACATCGGCGGGGGCTTGGGTTCTCAGCCGAAGAGCGCCGAACTGCTGGAAGAGTTCACCCCGGCGGACATGCTCATCCCGACGGCCGAGGCCGTCATCCGAGTGTTTGACCGTCACGGCGAGCGCCGGCCGGAGCACACCTACCGCATGCGGGCCAGGCTGAAGTTCCTGATCCGGGCCTGGGGCTTTGAGAAATTGAGAAGAGAATTCTTGATCGAGAGGCGCGCCCTTCTCGCGACTCGTTCGGGCCTCTCTGATTACCACATCGAGCCGGTGGAAGAGACGCCGCCGAAAGTTTCGACCCCCATCAATCTCCCGCTCGGCTGGCATCACAGCCGCGAGTATGACCGCTGGCTGAAGACCAATGCGATTCAGCAGAAGCAGCCGGGCTGGTACGGCGTGCTGGTTCGCTGCCCGCTCGGGGATTTGTCCGTCGATCAGTTGCGGAGAGTGGCCGCCATCGGCCGGCGCTACGCTGACGGGCGCATCCGCACGACGATCTCGCAGAATCTGCTGTTGCGCTGGGTGGCCGAGCCGCTGCTGCCCTGGGTCTACCAGGAACTCGAATTCGCGGGGCTGGCTGTCAGCGAGGCCCACCGGGTCGCGGACATCACGCGCTGCCCCGGCGCCGACACTTGCCAACTGGCGATCACGCACTCGCGCGGGCTGGCCGAAGCCCTCGGCCAAGTCTTCACCAACGGCTACGGCTCGGCGCCCGAATTCCAAAACATTTCGGTCAAGATCTCCGGCTGCATGAACTCCTGCGGCCAGCACCACCTGGCCGACATCGGGTTTTACGGCGTGGCGATGGAGATCGATGGCCATCAAGTGCCGAGCTATACGATGCTCCTCGGCGGCCGGACGAAGGAGGGCCAGGCGCGGTTCGGCAAACCCGTTGGCAAGGTCCCGGCGAGGCTGGTGCCTGATGCCGTGCGGAAGCTGCTGGATTATTACCGCGAGAATCGCCAGCCGGACGAATCATTCGCCGAGTTCGTCGATCGGGCCGATTGGAATCTGATCCGGCGACTGATCGATGGATTCACGAAAGTGCCTGCCCTCTCCCTCACGCCAGACCTTTATCACGACTTGGGGACTGAGGAGGCGGAGTTCAAAGTCGAAGTCGGCTTGGGCGAGTGCGCGAGTTAGATCGGTTTGCGTGTCCGGGTCAGTACCGCGAGCGGTAGCGAGCGTGACTGCGGTGGCGAGGCACTAGTGGCAGCAACGCTCGCTACCGCTCGCGGTACTGATTTGCAGAGTGACGATGCGATACTATCCCATCAATCTTGACCTCAAAGGCCGCCCGGTGCTCGTGGTGGGCGGCGGCGGCGTGGCTGAGGGCAAGGCCGAACAACTCGTCGAGGCCGGGGCGCAGGTCCGCGTCGTGAGCCCGACCTTGACCGCGCGCTTGCAGGAGTTGGTCGGGCGCGGCGTGATCGGGCACCGACGGGGCGCTTTCGCTGAAAGCGATCTTGATGGGGTGAAGTTAGTCATCAGCGCCACCGACGATCAAGAGGTCAATGAGGCCGTGGCCCGCGCCGCGGCCACACGCGAGGTCCTCTGCAACGTGGTCGACCAGCCGGCGCTGTGCGATTTCATCACGCCTGCGCTCGTCACGCGCGGCGACTTGCAAATCAGTATTTCCAGTGGCGGCGGCAGCCCCTCGCTCGTGCAGCGGGTCAAGCGCGAGGTGGCGGCGCTCATCGGCGAGGAGTACGGCGCGTTGCTCGAACTCGCCGCCGAGTTGCGCGAAGCCGCCAAGCAGCGCGTGCCGGACTTTGAGCGGCGCCGCACCCTGCTGCACGCCTTCGTCGAATCTGAAGCGATTGAACTACTCCGCGAGGGACGGCGGGTCGACGCCCAGCGCATCGCGCGTGATCTGTTGGCTGCCGCCGAAGACAGGCCTGAAACAAGTACACAACATCCGGAAATGCGCGTGGCTGGTTGAGCGGTCCGCGCGGATTCATAATGACAACGATGAGCGTTCAAGAGACCTCACTTTCAGAATTCGAGCTCAAGCAACTGTCACGGCGGTTCGAGGCGGGGAGCGTGGAGGAGGTGTTGGAGTGGGCGGTGACACGCTTCTCCCCGCGCATCGCCATGACCTCAAGCTTCGGCGCCGAAGGCATCGTCCTGATCGACCATCTGGCACGGGTCGCACCCCAGACGCCGATCATTTACCTGGAGACCGGCTTCCAGTTCCCGGAGACGGATCAGCTTAAGGAGCGGCTGCGGGCACGCTATGACCTCAACATCATCGAGCACCGCGCGGCGCTAACTGTTGAAGAGCAAGCCGCCATCTATGGTGACCGCCTATACGCACGCGATCCCGACCTGTGCTGCCGCCTGCGCAAGGTCGAGCCCTTGCGTCAGGCATTGATCGGCCTCGACGCCTGGATTGCGGCGCTCCGGCGCGACCAATCGCCAACGCGTGCCGCCATCGGGGTCGTGGAGTGGAATGCCAAGCACGGGCTAGTGAAGATCAACCCGCTGGCCACCTGGACCCGGCAGAGGGTGTGGGACTACATCGTCCGCCACGACCTGCCCTACAACCCCCTCTATGACGAGGGCTATTTGAGCATCGGCTGCCAGCCCTGCACGCGCCGCGTCGAAGCGGGCGCGCACGAGCGCAGCGGGCGTTGGGATGGCCAGGTCAAACTCGAATGCGGGATTCACCTGTAAGAGCAAAGAGCTAGGCGCAAGGAGCAAAGCGTAAAGAGCAAAGAGCCAGGCGCTAAGGGCCAAGACGGTAGCTCTTCGCTCTTTGCGCTTTGCTCCTTGCCCTTTGCCGCTTCTTGCGTCTTGGGCAAACATTGACAATCCTGCGGTGAGCGTGTATAACCGCTGTTGTCATCGCTAAAATAAATTTTTAACAGCAAAAGAGCTGGCTGGGATAGACAGGCACACGAGCTACGGATGCGAAACTACGAGAAGAAAGTTCGGCACCCATCACCATTCGCGTCCTTAACCTTTTCCCCACTGCGTAAGCGTGCCCCCAGCTACTGTCAGCCCCGGCCTCTTCCGGTTCAGGCACAAAGAGGCGAATTCTAAGAACACACGACGAAGGAGGAGTTGAAGAGTCGAGACCTCTGTGTCTCACTCGCACCTTCAACTGTCGGTACTTGAAGACGCTCATGGATGGCTCAAAGGTGCCCCGCGGGGAGCACCATTTGCTAGGCAGAGGTTTCAAGGCTCTGGCCATGACCCCAAACGTGGCGGCGGTGCACGCCCGCAATCAAGCGCTGCCGAATGTTCGTGGCCATAACGACTCCCCACGAAGTGAGGGCGATGTTCGCTCACGGCCCAATGGGGGGCGCCACCTCTTTGTGATTGGCTTCATCCTCCTCCTGCTCTTTGAATTGGCGGCCTGTCGCCGCGAGCGAAATACCCCTGCGGAACGGGCGACGATCACCGTCTACGGCTTCAGCGTCGTGAAGGAGCCACTGGAGAAGGAGATTTTCCCGGCTTTTCAGAAGTGGTGGTTTGAGCGGAGCGGACAGGAACTGACCTTCGACCATTCGTTCGCCGGTTCGGAGACGGTGACCAACCAGATTCTGTCCGGGGTCAAGGCGGACGTTGCGATCCTGGCCATCGAGCGCGATGCCGAGCGGTTGCTCAAGAATGGCGCGACCAAGACCGATTGGCACACCTTCCCCCACCAAGGAATCGTCAATCGGACGCCCTTCGTCATCGTCGTGCGCCAGGGAAACCCGAAAGGGATCCACGACTTTCCGGACTTAGTGCGGCCGGGGGTGAAATTGATTCACCCCGACCCGGCCTCCTCCGGCGGGGCGCAGTGGTCGCTGCTCGCCATCTACGGCTCGGAACTGATCAAGTCGGAGCGGCAGACCGGCAAGCGCGATGAGACGAAGGCGGTGAATCTGCTCGGGCGGGTGTGGAAGAACGTCATCGCGACGCCCGACTCGGCGCGGCAGGCGCGGACGCAGCTTGAGACCGGCTACGGCGACGTGCTCATCACCTACGAACTGGAGGCGCTTCAGCTCCAAGACTCGGGCAAACCGTTTGAGATGGTCGCGCCGCGGAGCACGATCTTCAGCGAGCATCTGGTGGTGATCCTCGACCGGCAAATGAAGCCGGAAAAACGCGCCCTCGTCGAGCTCTTTATCAACTACCTCTGGAGCGAGGAGGCGCAACGCACGTGGGTCAAGTATCACTTTCGCTCGGTCACGGATGAGAAGCTGAATGAGAGCGAGCCGCGTTTCACCAAGATCGAGATGCCTTTCACGGTGGCTGAATTGGGCGGGTGGTCGCGGGCCTACCGGGAGATAATCGAAGGCGTCTGGAAGCAGCGGTTTCAGGCGGCAAAATAGTCAGTGGTCCGGAGTCTGTCGCGACTGACCACTGACGAAATTATTATGAGCGCGGTTAGCAGCAACAGACAGTCCACCCTCGCCGGGCGGCATTTTGAGGTCGCCAAGCCGGTCGGCATCGGCCTGATCGTCACGGCCATGATGCCGCTGGTCATCTTGCCGCTGGCGTCGGTCTTCATCTACGGAATGAGCAAGGGGCCGGTCCATTTCTGGGGGGCGCTGACGGCCCCGGCGGCGCTCTTCTCGATCAAGCTAAGTTTGCTCACGAGCAGCGCCGCGACGCTCTGCAACGTGCTCTTCGGTTTGCTCGCGGCCTACGTCATGAGCAAGTATGATTTTGCTGGCAGCTCGGCCCTCATGATCGTCATCAGCCTGCCGACGGCGATCCCCACCGCGGTGGCCGGCTTCGCCTTGCTCCTGCTCTGGGGCAAGTACGGTCTGCTCGGTCAATTCCTGGAGCACACCGACTTCGAAATCATGTTCACGACCGCGGCGATCATCCTCGCGAATATCTTCGTCACCTTCCCCCTGGCGTTCGGCGTGATCAAGCCGGCGCTCGATAATTTGGACACCTCCTATGAGGATGCCGCCGAGACGATGGGCGCCTCGCGGTGGCAGACCTTCCGCTACGTGGTGCTGCCCAGCTTGCGCGGGGCGATTGTGACCGGAGCGCTGCTGACCTTCGCCCGCTCGATCGGCGAATTCGGCTCGACGATTATGGTCAGCGGCAACCTGGCGATGAAGACGCAGACCGCGCCGCTCTACATCTTCACCAAGTTCAATGAGGGGGACGTCGAGGGCGCCAACGCCATCGCGATGGTGCTGGCGATCATTTCATTCGCGGTCTTTTCACTGATTATCTTCTTCAGGAAGCGCCTGGAGCGGTGAGCCGATTGCGGATTGCGGAATTCGGATTGCGGATTTGACAGGTACACAAGTCTTCTTGGTTTCACAATCCGCAATCCGCAATCCGAATTCCGCAATCGCAGAAAGCGAGGTAGGATATGGCGAGAGAGATGGTGATGACCCTTTTCCCGGAAACTCAAGCCTTCGCCGAGCGCAACACGGACGGGCGCGCCGCCCTCAGCGTGCGCCAACTGACCAAGCGCTTCGGCGCCGAGCAGGTCCTCAACGACGTCAGCTTCTCGGTCGCCGAAGGCGAGAGCCTGGTCTTGCTCGGCCCTTCCGGCAGCGGCAAGAGTACGACGCTGCGTCTGATTGCGGGGCTCGAAATCCCGGACCAGGGTGAAGTCTTCTTGCGCGGCAAACGGGTCGAGCACTTGCGCGCCCGCGACCGCAACGTCGGAGTCATCTTCCAGAACTATGCCCTCTTCCCGCGGATGACCGTGGCCGAGAATATCGGCTTCGGCCTGCGCATCCGTGGCGTCAGAGCCAGGCAGCGCCGGGAGGTGATCGACCGCCTCCTCTCGCTCATCGGGCTCGCGGATCAGCGTGACAAGTACCCCTCACAAATCTCCGGCGGGCAGCAGCAACGCGTCGCCATCGCGCGGGCCTTGGCCTACGAGCCGGACGTCCTGCTGTTTGACGAGTCTTTCAGCGCCCTCGACCCGCAGATCCGCGTCGGGCTCAGGCGCGAGATCCGCACCCTTCTGCGCAAGCTGCGCGTCCCGGCGCTCTTCATCACCCACGACCAGGAAGAGGCGATGGAGTTGGGCGACCAGATCGCGATCCTCAATCAAGGGCGCCTGGAACAGGTCGGGTCGCCGGCCGAGGTCTACAACGACCCGCAGACCGAATTCGTCGCGACTTTCCTGGGCGCCGCCAACGTGCTCAACGGGCGCTGGCAAGACGGGGTGATTCACTTGGACCAGGATCGCTTCCTCTCAGTTTCGGGCGGCAACCCGATGTTGCCTGAAGGGGCGCCGGTCAAGATCGTCTTTCGGCCGGAAGACGTCTCGCTGAGCTCGGCCACAGGCTTTATGGAAGCGCCGTACCATCTGGGCCGCGGTGAGGTCATGGAGGTCTCTTTCGCTGGCGCCCTGGAGTCCTTGACGCTGCGGTTGCTCTCCTACAATCAGAGCGGGCGGATGCTCATGCCGCAGGTCGAATCGCGAAATAACACTGGCCTGCCCCTGGCGAATGGCGAGCCGGGCGAGGTCGTCATCAAGGTACTGCGCACGAAGTGGGATGCGCGCCAGTTGAATTTAGTGCCGGGCGACCGCGTCTTGATCGGGTTGAAGACTTACAAGTTATTGCGGGCCTAGCTTCAGCCGTCAAGGCTCCTTGCTCGCCGGCCCGGAAAAGTATCCGAACTTGAACCGATTCCGCGACACCCAGGCGATGAATCGTCGGGCGAGCGGCATCATCTCGGGCGAGCCGAGTTCGAGCGCCCAGCCGCGGTATTCGCGCAGCGCCCAGAGGCACATCAGCCAGGCTTTCGCCCCGCGGTAAACCGCGCCGCCATCACTGATCACCGTGAGTTCCGTCATCGTCGCGCCGTGGTCAAGCTGCGGGAGTCGCCGCCTGGCCTCAGCCGAGCCGGCGGCGACGAAAGCCAGGTCCACATACTTGGGTTGGCTGATGAGCCAGGCCTGGATGCGGCGGCATAAGTCGCAGCGTTGGTCGTAGAGCACAATCAGCGTGCGCACGGCTTAAGCCTCCTGGACGACCGTGCAGGCGTCAGGCCCTACTGGCGGCGGAGCGTCCGGCAGAATCGCGCGGCGTCGAATGCGGCTGAAGACGTAGAGGTTGAAGAAGTGCATCCCGCCCAAGACGAGCAGCACCAAGCCCACCTTCCACGAGAGCGCCTCGATGCTCTCGCGGGTGCTCTCGATGCTGTAGCCGAGCTTGAGGGCTAGGCTCACATACCCCAAGTTGATCAGGTAGAAGCCGACCACCAGCAGGTGATTGACCGAGTCGGCCAAGGCTTCATTGCCGTGGAAGACGTCGACGAGAAAAACACGGCCGTTCTTGAACAAGGTCCGGGCAACCCAAATGGTCAGAGCACTGCTCGCCGCCAGGTACAGGATGTAGGTGATGACGGTGTGATTCATAGAGCCTCCGAGATTGATGTTCGCACGTTCGATTACTTACTTTCCCTCACGGCCTAAACTCCATTGCTTGCTGCCGCCCCGGATCGTAATCATTTAGGCCGTAGCCAAAGAGCTATCACTGTCCAGGACGGCTAACCGATCAATCCGATCAATCCGATCAATCCGATCAATCCGATCAATCCGATCAATCCGATCAATCCGATCAATCGCAAATCTGATGCCGGGTACTGCCCGAGGCTGAGGTGAGATGGGCAAGGGATGGTTCTATCAGTTGTGCACAGTGGCAACTCACACCGGAGCCGTATTTAAGGGAGTAGGAAAGATTTCTGACTGAGTCAGAATCTCATCAAGCAGCGAGGGGAGGAAGAAAGAATTCTGTCGCGGCGGTTGCATTTTGCCAAACCCTCCAACTCGCTTTGCAAAACGCCCGCCCGACAGCAGGACGGTGCAGTACGGGGAGCGTCAGCGACCTGAACCCCGGCCATGGGCGCCATCCGGAACGCTCAGGTCGCTGACGCTCCCCGTACTGTACCAAGGTTGCCTGCTCTGATTTAGAATCACAAACTATTTGCCGGCAACTTGGTAAAGCGAGTCGCGCACGAGTTCCAACTGATAATTCCGCTTGATCATCTCCAAACCCGCCGCCTCACGGCTGTGCTCTCGCATCCCCTGCGGCCAGAGGCTCTCGTCGAAATCGACGTAGACCGGGCGGCCTTCGGCGAGGTAGCCATCGATCACGGCGCCGAGCCTTTCATCGGGCCACCCGGAGCCGGGCGAGATGGTCTTCCAGACGGGGCGTGCGCCGATGCTGTTGTAGAAGTTCACCAGTGGCGTGCGCGCGCCGACAATAAAGACCGCGTGGGGCGGTAGCCCTTCAACTTTGCTCAGGTATGCGCGAGCCGCCCGAGCCGCCGGCTCTTGGCCGCGGAGGTATTGGCGCATCCCGACCAAACTGATCGCAGTCAAGATGCTCAGTGTCACCAGCGCCAGTATGCTCCAGCGACTACGCTTCTTAATCCACTCGGCTAAACACCAGCCGCTCGTTGCCGCGAGCCCGAACAGGCCCGTCAAGAGGTAACGCGGATTGACTGAAAGATCGTGATTGGCGAGCAACACCAAGTCAGCCAGCAACCCGAAACCGCCGAACAGCAGTAACGTCCGCAGGCGTTGGTTTGACCGCAGTCGCTGGAAGGTGAAAGGCACCAGCAGCGTCGCCGCCGGCGAGCAGGCGTAAGCGTAGGCGACCACGAACCACACGTTGCGCACCGTCACCGGATGCACTTCGCGCTCTTTGGCGCTCAGCCGGTACCAGTTGATGACCGACGGGATGTAGTACTGGGGCTCGTAGAGCGCCCAGAAAATCGGGCCCGCCACCGCCGCCAGCCCCGCGACCCCGAAAGCGATCAAACACCGGTGCCAACGGACTCCATAGACGCGCCCCGCGAGCGGCACCAGGGGCAGGTAAAAGACTGCGAATTCGCGAATGTTGGCACTCGCCCCAAAAAGCGCCGCAGCCGCGATGTACCTGCCCAAATAGCCAAGGCGCAGGCTGCGCACCATCCACCAGAGCGACCAGCCGAACATCAAGAAAGCCGGGACCTCGCTCATGCCGCGCCCGCTGTAGACGATGTAAAAAGGTGAGAGAGCGACCATCAACGTGCCACACAGGGCCGCGAGCCGGTGGCCCGTGAGTTCTTTGTAGAGCGCATAAATCCCCACAACTGCCGGCCCGCTCTGCGCAATCACCCCATACCTCAAGACGAGGTAAGCGTGCTCAGGCGGTAGACCGAACCAGCGATGCGCCAATTCCCAGAGCACGTGGTTGTAAGCGAGAAAGAGCGCGCGCCCGAGCCCCAATGCCGTCGGCACGTTCCGCACGGCGTAAGCCGCGTAATCAAACCCATCCCAGTCTGTGATGAATGGGTCTTGAAACATGTAAGCGAGTGCCCACGACACCAGCATGAGCGGGAGCCAAAGTTGGTAGTCGCTTTTCCAATCGTGAGTATCTTCGCGGGCTGGTTCGTCGTGGGCGGGGAGGGGAAGGGGCATAGTAGTAAGCAGTAAGCAGTAAGTAGTAAGTAGTCCAGTCAGGTGCTTACTACTTACTGCTTACTGCTTACTACTGATTGTCATGCTTTGGGCGCGTAATACCCCCGCCGGTGGCGGATGCGCAGTTCTTTGCGGTTGGCGACGCGGACCTCGATCTTGCGGAAGGTGCCATCGGGGGTCTCATTCGTCGGCTCGTAGGCGAGGATGTATTGCTGGCGGAGGTCCTGTTCGAGCTGCACGAAGGCGTGGTCGAGGTCGCGCGGGCCTTTGGGCACGAAGGCCCGCCCGCCCGTCGCTTCACACAGCTTCTTGAGCGTCCCTTCATCGACTGCGCCCCAGCCCTGGCCTTGGGTCGGGTCGCCGATGCCGATCGCGTAGATCACGACCTCGGCCCGCAGCGCCTCATCGACCGCCTCCGAGAGTTTCTTGCGGCTGGTGGTATCGTAGCCGTCCGTCAGCAGGATGATCGTCTTGCGGCCCGCCTCCTTGGCCAGCAGGTCGTCACAGACCGCGATGACTGAGTCGAAGATCGAGGTCCCGCCCTGGCGCGAGCCGCCGTTGATCGGCGGAGTGGCGCCGCCGAAGACGCTCGGGGGCGGCGCCCCGATGAAAGCGATCTCCTCCAGGCCCTTGCGCAGGCGGGCAGTGTTCGAGGTCAGGCCCTGCATGAGCGTCGCCTCGCCTTCGAATTTGACGATGGCGGCGGTGTCCTTGCCGCCGCGAATCACCGAGTTGACGAAGTGCCCGCCCGCCTCCTTCAACTGGGGCAGCGTGTACTGCTCGCTGCCGCTTACGTCAACCAGAATCGCCATCGTCAGGGGCAGATCGAACTCTTTCTTGAAAGTGAAGATCTCCTGCGGCTGACCGTTCTCCAGCACCGTCACTTCATCCTTTTTCAGATCGTTGATGTAATGGTTCTGCTTGTCGGTCGCGCTGAAGAGGACGTTGACCAACTGCGTGCCGACGCGGATCGTCTGGTCTTCTTCCTTCGGCTTCTGCTGCCCCGGCTTCTGGTCCGGCGACTTCTTGTCCTGTTTCTGTTTGGGTTGCTGGGCGCTCACGCCCCCCAGTGGCGGCAGCGCCAACGCTGCGAAGGCCACCACTACCATCGCCAGCAGGCTCCACTTAATTTTATCTCTCATGGCTCTCACTGTTGTCATCGGGGCCGAAGGATAAGGGGTGGTGGAACGAAAGCGGACTTCGTCCCGCGGCCTCCGGTCTCCACCTCTATTTGGCGCTCGCCGCCGTGCGCGGGAGCGCGGAATAACCTTTCCTGGCTCTGACTTTCAAGTCCTTGTAATTGGGCAGGCGCACCTCGATCTGGCGGAATTTGCCGTCGAACTTCTCATTGGTCGGCGAGTAGGCCAGAAAATACTGGCTGCGCAACTCATTCGCGATTGAAGAGAAGCTACGCTCGAGGTCGATCACCGAGCCGGTGAAGAAGGCCCGCCCCCCCGTGTCCTCCGCGATGCGCTTGAGGTCCTTGTCCTCGCCCTTGTCGACCATCCCCGCCTCAACGCCGAAGAAGCCGCCGGCCTTGGTGCTGACGGCGAAGACGACGGTCTCGGAGCGCTGGGCAAGGTCGATCGCCTCTTTCAGGTTCCGCTCACTGATCGTATCTTCGCCGTCGGTGATGATGACCATCGCGCGGCGGCGTCCCTGGACAGCGGACATCTTCTCGTCGCAGACGCGGTGGATCGCGTCATAGAGCCGCGTCTCGCCGTGGGCCTTGACCTTATCGATCGCCTTCGAGAGCAAATCGATCCGGTCGGTGAAGTCCTGGTGCAGCTCGATCTCGGAGTCGAAGGTCACAAACAGCGCCCGGTCCTTGCGGGGCCGGAGCACGGTCTGGAGGAAGGAGATGGCCGCGTCCTTCTCGAATTTCAGCTTCGGCTTGACGCTGTTGGAGGTGTCCATCAGGACCGCGATGTCGAGCGGCAGGTCATTCTCGGGGCGGAAGGACTCGATGTGCTGCGGGACATTGTCTTCGTAAACCTGGAAGTCCGACTCCTTGAGGTTGGTGATAAAGCGGTTCGTCTTTTTATCCTGCACCGCAATCGGCAAGCGCACGTTAACGGTCCTGGTGACGATGGTCTGATCATCCTGCGGGTCTGCTTTCTCGCCCGCCGGCTTCTTCTTCTCCTCTGGCTTCGGCTTTGGCTGTTGAGGCTGTTGCGCCCCCACAACGGCCAGGCCGCAGAGACTGATTAGGGCGGCGATGACACAAGCGCTCAACCAAACACGCTTCTTCATGAACTCTTAATTCCTCCGACTGGCGATCCTGAGATAGACCTCAGAAGATAGTTTGATGCTTCTGATTATAGTGTGTGAGTGGCTCGGGAGTAAAGCGGGCGGGCTGGAGAAAATGCTAGGCAGGCCAGGATGCTCCTGGCCTGCTTAGCGCTGTTTGGTGTTGGCTGCTCGCTCGCAGCGAGCGGACAGCGGAGATTGACTTATTTCTTCTCGGCCGGCTTCTCAACGCTACTGGCGTCGCCGCTGGAGATCGGCTCGCCCTCGCCGCGGGGAACCGTGCCCTTGGTCGGAGAGGAGATGAAGTAGACGATGCCCTTCTCGGTAATGTTGAAATCTCTCTTCGCGGAGCCGTTGCTCTGGCGGTCGGCGTGAGCGCAGTAAGTATCCGGGCCGACGTCGCTGTCACTGTAGACGTACTGGCTGATCGGCTTGCCGCTGGCGTAGTTCTTCTCGAGCAACTCGTCATCAACCAGTTCTTTCAGGGTGCCGAATTTCCCCTTGCTCGAATTGTACTGGGCCTCGTTTTCATGAATCCTCCTCAAGGACTGAATGGCGCCCATCTCGCGCCCTTGCTGGAGGTAGCGGTTGAGACTCGGAACGGCGATCGCGGCGATGATGCCGATGATCGAGATCACGATCAGCAACTCGATCAGGGAGAAGCCGGCTTGGATGCGACGCTGGAATTCTTTTGGACTCATAGACGAAAGTCTCCTTCGATTTCGGACTCAGTTTGGCTGCTCAGTCTTATTAGAACGATGGACTACCGAGATGGTTCCAATATTACTACATTACTAATCCAGGCCAAACTCAAATAAATTTCCGGAAAGAGCAAAGCGCCAGGAGCAAAGCGCAAAGAGTACTCCCCTTGCCCTTCGCGCCTGGCGCTTTGCTCCTGGCGCTTTGCTCTTTAGGTCCGGCGGGCGTAACTGCGCAGCGCCAAGCCGAGCGCGGCGATTGATGCCCCGAGCCAGGTCAGCGCCCAGACAACGGCGGGGATAAAGGTTAGGCGCTGCATGTTGACGGCGTCGCTGGGCCGACCTGAGGTCGCCGAGATCAGGAACAGCGTATTGAGGTCATAGAGGGCGTTCAGGCAGCATTGGATGGCCAGGAAACTAAGGAAGAAGTGGGCCACGCGCGGGCTGGCCGCGAGCGCGACGAAGATGAGGCCGACGCTCAGGAGAATGCCGGTCACCCACCCGAAGAGCCCGTGCACGAAGAAGACGGTCAGGCTGAGAATCGCCGCCGCCGTCATCATCAAGACCGCCTTCGCATTGCTCCCACGCCGGCAGAGCACGAGCAGGCTCGCGCCGTAGGCCGTGCTCGACAGGTAGCCGGCGCTTGAGATCAGCATGGCGCCCGGCAGCGACCTGTTGCCGCTGGTGAGGGTCAGGCCGCTCGTGTCCGGGTTGATGCGGACCGCTTCGACCGAGCCAAGCGTGAGCAGCGAGGCCAGGGCGTGGCCGCCTTCGTGGATGAAGGTCACGAATAATTTGAACGGGTAGACGATGAATCCGGCGAAGGGGATAAACCAGAGAACCACGGTCAGCGCCGAAGCCGCTATCAAGAATCTGAGGGAGTCTTTATCGTTCGACATAACCTGTCATACGCCGGGGAGAAAATGAAAGTTCAGGGAGTTCAAAGTTGAAAGCTCGGCCCGGACCTCCGAACTCTCAACCCGGAACTTCAAACCTATCACTCGTCAGAAAAATCCGACACCAGCCCCGCCGGCCGTGGCCACCCGATTTCTCCGTCGCTGCAGCGAAGTTCAATTCCAACAGTGCTTCCCTGATCCGGATCGCCTGGCACAAAGGTTGAAGAGGCGATGGCGGGACGGCGAGCATTCACCTCGTCTCCCGGTTTTGATGGAGGTTGTGGTATGTCTCCAAATCTCATCACGCTGGCGCGGATCTTCAGCGCCTTGGTTTCAGTGGCCCTGTTCCGCCGCGGGCTCTATGCCAACAGCGTGGCCTTGGCCCTCTTGATGATCACGCTCGCTCTGGACGCCGTAGACGGTTATGTCGCGCGGCGAAGCGGTCGCACGAGCGACGTGGGCGCGGCCTTCGACATCGCGGCCGACCGCATCGTCGAGAGCGTCTACTGGATCTACTTCGCCTCGGCGGGCCTGGTCTCGTTCTGGATCCCGACGATTGTGATCGCCCGCGGCGGCTTGACAGATTTTCTGCGCGGCGTGGCTTTCACGCAAGGCCAAACGGCCTTCGGTGAAAAAACGATGATGCAGACCTGGTGGGGCAAACTGCTCGTCGGCTCGCGCACGAGCCGCGCCATTTACGGCGTCGTCAAGTGCGCGGCTTTCTTCGCCCTCGGCCTCTGGTTGACGCTGGCACAAGCCCCCGTCCTGCGCGCGATGCTCACCGCGGGCCTCATCGGGGCGCTACGCTTCGGCGCCCTCACGCTGGCGGTCGCCGCCGTGGCGCTCTGCCTGATCCGCGGCGTGCCGGTTGTGATCGAGGGGCTCAGGTTTTTTCGCAAAGGTTTGGTACTGCCTAAAGCTTGGTAGCAGGTGGGGAGATGGGAACCAGACGTATTGCAGCCATCTTTGACGTCGACGGCACGCTCATCGCCGGCACTTCGCTCGAGCGCCTCTTCTTCAAATTTCTCTGGCGCTACGGCGAACTGGGCAGGCGCGACTTCGCGCGTGTCTTCGCGCGTATCTTGGGAGGAGCATTCGGCGCCCTGGCCACGGGCCGCGTAGTGCCGAGGGCGAATAAGGCTTACCTGTTCGGAAAAGATGTCTGTCATCTGAGGCGGCTGGCGCAGGATTGCTTCGAGCAGGAGGTGGCGCGGCGCTTGCTGCCGGGCGCTGTCGAACGGCTCCGCTGGCACCAGCGGGCCGGGCACTGCATCGTCTTGCTCTCGGGCACGCTGGACCTGTTGCTTGAGCCCCTCGCTGAGCACCTCGGCGTCTACGCCCGCGTCGGCACCGAAGTCGAGGTCGCTGGGCGGTGCTTCACCGGCCGGATCATCGGTCGGCACCCGTTCGGGGCGGCGAAGGCTGAGTGCCTGATGGCGATGAATCGCGCCGGCGTTTTCGACCTCGCACATTCGTTCGCTTACGCCGATCACTACGCCGACCGCTACCTTCTCGCCGCCGTCGGTCACCCCGTGGCCGCCAACCCCGGCCGGCGCCTCAGGCGCGTGGCCGAGCGCAGGGGCTGGATGATCGAAGATTTTACCGCCGCCACACGCGGGCCGATTGCGGACTGTGAGTGGTGGCTCCCTGGAGGGCAGTCATAATGCTTGAGCTTGACCGCGGCCGGGTGGCCGCGATTGACGAGATGCTGCGTGGCCGCGCTGATCGGTGGCGCCTATGGCGCGAGGCGGGCAGGCGTGCCCTTGGCGTTTTCAATCCCGCCGACCTGCTGACACTCGCTTACCTGACTTATGCGAGCGCCCTGACGGTCATCTTTCATCAGCATACCCCCGGGTGGAAGGCGGTTCTGCTCGTCAACGGCGGGCTGATCGCCATGGTCACCGGGCTGGCACATTGTCGCGAGCGCGGGCCGCGCCTGCCGAGCTTCCTCAGCCACTGGTACCCGGTCGCGCTCTTCGGAATCTTCTTCGAGGAGATCGGCTACCTGGTCCACGCCATCTTCCCTACCTGGTTTGACGATGCGTTGATCAAGGCGGATTACTGGCTCTTCGGCGCCCACCCCACGGTCTGGATCGAACAGTTCAGCGGCTACTGGCTGAACGAGTACATGCAACTGGTCTATACCACCTACTTGGTCTTGACCCTGGGCTTTGGCGCTTACCTGTGGTGGCGCGGGCGAAGAGCGAGCTTCGAGATTTTCATCGCCTCAACGTGCATCGCCTACTACCTCAGCTACGTCATCTTCACCCTCTTCCCGATTGAAGGCCCGTATCACACGCTGGCGCATTTGCAGCAGGTTGAACTCTCGGGCGGCCCATTCACCGCGCTCATCAACCTGATCGAGAAGCACGGGCGTGTACACGGCGGGGCGTTCCCGAGCACTCACGTTGCCGGCTCCGTCGTCGTGCTCGTCTCGGCTTACCGCTTTGCGCGCCGGGTTGGCTACGCCCTGATCCCGCTCGTCGTGAGCATCTGCGTCTCCACTGTTTACGGGCGCTACCATTACGCGGCAGATGTCTTCGCGGGGGCGGCCATGGGGTTGGTCGGGTGCTGGCTGGGGGCAAAGTTGCGCGGGAAGGCTAAAGAGTGATGAGTGATGAGTAATGAGTGATGAGTAAGGAAGGCATTTCACTCATCACTCATTACTCATCACTCATCACTTTTACTTCCGTGTGAAGAGCCGCGTCAGCAAGCCGTCGTCAATGCGCTGTGCTTCGAGGCCCTTGAGCGCGACTGCATTTTGCGGGTCGAGCTTGAGGGCTTGGCGGTAGACTGACTCGGCGCGGCGCGCCATGCCGAGGCGGGTGTAGAGGCTGCCCAGCAGCGCGTGGTGCTGCGCGTTCTGTGGGTCGAGCTCGATGGCCTGCAGGAAATGTTGCTCGGCCTCTTTGGCCCGCTGCGTGTTTTTTGAGAGCGCCAGCGCGAGCGAAGCATGGTATTTGGCGTTCTGCGGATCGATCCTCGCCGCCTTGCTGAGTTCTTCAGCCGCCTCCAGGTAGCGGCTCGCCACCAGATGGCCGACCCCGGCGCTATAGGCTCTCTCCGCCTCTGCCAGCAGGCGCTTCTGTGATTCGTCCGCCGGCTGATCGAGCACCTGCCCGACGCCGATGTCCGCCGCTGAAGCCATCACGCCGGAGCTAGTCGACACGACCGGTGCCGGCCCCTGAATCTCAGCGCGGACGCGGTTGTAAGCCTCGGTGATCTGGCGGAAGACTTGCTCCACCTCCACCCGCAGCCCTTGCGACGCCTGGCGGAAGCGGTCGGGGTGGAAGCGCCGTGAGAGGTCGTAATAAGCGCTCCTCAGATTATCTATCGTCGCCCCCTGGCTGATGCCGAGCACCGTGTACGGGTCATCGGCACTGAGGCGCGCACGCACCTGCTCGATTTCTCGGCGGAGCGCTTCCTCTACGGGCTCACTGCTGATGCTCAGCTCTCTGGTCACGCCGGCTACGGGTGGCGGGACGGGCGCCGGCGTCTCCTCTAGCGCCGTGACCGTCATGACGCCGGTATCCCGCGAGACCTGTGGCGGCGGCAGGTAGGTCAGGAATCCGGCTGAAATCAGGCCGTAGAGTGCGCGCACCGCGGCGGCGGCCGGCTGCTGGCTGAAGATCAAGAGCGAGAGCAGGTCGGTCGGCTCGCTGACTTGGTTGAGCAATTCCTGCTCCTGTGGCTTGAGCGAGGCGCGTTGCAGGCGCAGCAGCGGGTCGGTCGCGGGCGTGATCAGACGGTTGAGGTCCCCCAAGCCGCGCCGCACCACGGCGAAGTCCCGGATGCGGCGGACGCCTTCGAGAATAATATCGGCCATCGAAAGGTTGAGGCGGAGGTCGACCGGGACACTCGTCGTCGCGCGCTCGATGAACTCAAATTCGCCCGTCGTCCATTCGAAGAGCGAGTAGATGATCGCCAGGATCTGGTCGTGCACCGCCTTGGCTAATTGCTCCTCGGTCACAATCCCCAACTCCACCAGCGTGCGCCCGAAGCGGCGCCCGCGCGTGATCGTCGAGGTGGCCAGGTCGAAGGTCGTCTTGGAAATCTCGCCGCGCCGCACCATGAATTCGCCCAACCGATCTCCCTTGCGGTTGGAAGAAGCGAAGACCGCGCGCCCCATCTCGAGGAAGACTCGCCGCCGGGTCACGTCATTGATCAGCAACAACTCGCCCGTGCATCGACCGGTATAGATCGTGCGCATCACGTCCGGCAGGCCGTACTCGAGCAGCGACCCGCGCAGAGGGGATCGTGATTGGTTGGCTTGACTCATCGAAAGACTACTCCTCCCTCGCGCTCCTAATTCTCAGCCGCGAACGGCGGCGACGCGCTTGATCATTTGACGCCTCATCGTGAGGACTTTGTTTCTTCGTTCCGGGGCGCCAATTGGCTAAATCGATGCTTGGGTTGGGTCGTCGCCCGGAGTCGCGGCCGCGTGAAGGTGGCCGGGATTCACGCTTGCGCCACTGTGTCAGGTTCGGGCACAATACGCACGCTTTGAACTCAAACCGGAGAGGACGTGTTGTTCTTCCAACTGCTGCGCCTGACATTATATGTGATCTGCCGCCTCTATTTTCGGATTGAGTTCCGCGGGGCGGCCGGCGTGCCACGTGAGGGCCCGGTGATCATCGCTCCCAATCACGCGAGCTACCTGGACCCGATGTGGGTCTCCCTCCCCTTTCGGCGTCGGTTGCGATATATGACCTGGGACCGCCTCTTCGCGGTGCCGCTGTTAGGCCCGCTCGTGCGAGCCCTCGGGGCTTTCCCGGTGAAGCCCGAATCCGGCGACCGGGCGGCGCTGCGCCACTCACTTGACCACCTGCGCGCGGGCGGCGCCATGATGATTTTCCCCGAGGGCGGGCGCACCCGCACCGGGGACCTCATGCCCTTCAAACCCGGCGTCGTCCGGCTGGCGCTCGACGCCCAGGCGCCGATTCTCCCGGTCACGATCATCGGCGCCTTCGAGGCTTTCTCGGCGTTTCATCGCTTCCCGCGCCCGCACAAAGTCATCATCATCTACCACTCTCCACTCCATCTCTCGCCGCCATCCGACCCGGCCGCAGTCAAAGAGTACATGCGCCAGCAGGCGGACCGCTTGCAACGGATCGTGGCGGGCCCGCTGTCAATCATCACTCCAGCGCCTCAGGCCCAGGCCTAGCCAGGGTCATCTCGCTCACGCCGAGTTGAGGAAAACAATCAGGGCAAATTGAAGAGCGCGACCTGATGACTGCTGGGTTGGTGCGCTTTCGATCATTGGTGGGGCCGCAAAGATGGCGCCACTATAACATAACCCCTGCGGGCGAAGCCAGATCAAAGTTCGGACTTGCCTCCTCCCATCATCGCGGCGTATCATACTCTCACCTGTGGCTCGGTAGCTCAACGGTTAGAGCGTCGGATTCATAACTCGAAGGTTCTGAGTTCAAATCTCAGCCGAGCCACTCACTCAACTCAAGTAGCCCGTTGTCATACTCCCAGTGGTGATTGGGACACAAGCCCGCAAGATTCTGCAGCCTGTTGATTTCTTCAACCGTTGCTTCGGGAGAGAATTCGCTCACCGGACGAATATGCGCCACTTCCACATGTTTGTCGTAACCGCAGACAACGCACGCCTTCTCCTTCTTGGACGAGAAGTAGGTGCTATTAGCATGCTTCTGGATGGCACTGCGAGCTGATTGCCAGGTCTTCCTGGTGGCGAAGAGCGAGGCCTTAGTGGCCTTCGCCACCGGGACGCCGTGGGTCCTGTAGCACACATCGCAGAAGCGGCGGCGATAGTATCGCCCATCGCTGTATCGCTTGAAGCTCACTGGCACGCCGCATAGGCTACACTCACCTTCTTTCTCCGCCCGGCGTTTGGGCATCTTCGAGTTGTTATAGCTGGTGGCGCAAGAGCGCGAGCAGAAGGTCTTTCTCCTGGCGTTGTGGGCACGCCCGTCAGTGACGTGAATAACGTTTTTGCAGTACTGACAGATTTTAGGGTTCTGGTAGTATAGCTCTAAAGCAGTCATAGCACTCCTTACACAGACTCAATTCAATCCGCCTGACGCATGGCCTGATTTGAGGACCCTTGTCAAAATGGCTTGTAGATCGTGCCACCTTTCATCACGAAGCGCACGTGGCGCACGGCTGAGATGTCGCGGGTGGGATCGCCCTCGACGGCAATCAGGTCCGCCAGCAGCCCCGCTTTGACTTGACCGATGCGATCCTCCAGATGTAGGACGCGGGCGTCAATCGAGGTGGATGATCGGAGCGCATCCACGGGCGACATCCCATAGTTGACCATCGCCTCAAGCTCGCGCGCGTTGTCGCCGTGTGCGAAGACGCCCACGTCGCTGCCGCTCGCAATCGTCACCCCGGCCGCAAGCGCCGCTTTGAAGCTAGCGCGCTTGCGGGCGGCGTTCGCGCCGGCAATGGCGAGCGTCGGGCAGAGCGCCACGCCGCGCTCCTTCATCAGACGAAACACCTCGGGCGTCCCACCGTCGCCGTGCTCAATCGTCTCGACGCCAGCCAGCGCGGCGCGGGTCATCCCTTCCGCCGTGGTGGCGTGCGCGGCCACGGGAACGCCGGCACTCCGCGCTGTCTCGACGATCAGCTTCAGTTCGTCGAGCGAGAAGGTCGGGGCCGCACCATGAGTTCCCCACCGGTAGTCGGCGTAGACCTTGATCCAATCGGCGCCCTTGCCGATCTGATCCCGCACCACTCGCCTCAGGCTGTCAACCCCGTCCGCCTCTTCGGCGCCTTGCGGCACGCGCCATTCAGAAGCATAACCTTTGGGACCGTAGCTGCCGGTGGCGACGATGGCGCGAGTCGTGACGAGCATTCGCGGGCCGGGAATGATCCCTTGCTCGACTGCTTGCTTGAGGCCGACATCGGCGTAGCCGGCTCCTTCCGTGCCGAGATCGCGGACCGTGGTGAACCCGGCGAGCAAGGTATGGCGCAAGTGGTTCGTCGCGCGCGCGACCCGGAGGCTGAGCGCCTCGTGGGCCACCTGATCGTTCCACGGAGTTTCGCTGTAGGGGTGCAGCAGGACGTGTGAGTGGGCTTCGATGAGGCCCGGCAGCAGCGTCACCCCCGGCAGCTCGATCAGCTTGGCCTCGGCGGGGGCCTTGACCTCGTTGGCCGGACCCGCGGCTTCAATCCGCTCGCCGCGCACGAGGACGGCCCAGCCGTCGTGCAATTGGGCCGCCTCACCATCGAAGAGACGAGCGGGTTTGAGCAGATAGACGGTTGTGGCCTGCGTCGGATCGGCCGGTCGAGTGTTCGCCGCGAGGGTGGCAGCCAAAAGGCAGGCAAGGGCAAGCAGCACGTAGCGCATCATCATCTCCCTTTTCCAGAAAGTAAGAATCGGATGCAATAGTTCACCAGGAAGGGGGGCCAGTGCAAGCCGGACAAATTCGTTCGGCTGAGGCGCAAACATTAGGACAAAGGCTTCAGTCTCGATAGACCGCGGATAACGCAGATGAGGCGGATCAGCGCGGATGGATTAGCCTGCATCCGCACGATCCGCGCCCGTCCGCGGTCCATTCCTTTTGATCAGCGCGCCCGCCCGCTGCTTGAATCTTCTTTCTTCCTCAGAATAGCTGTAAGATACGATCAACCTCACATTGCTCAGCAGCGAGCCCCACAGGCTGGCCTCAGCTCGGCTTTAACAGCTCAGGCCTAAGGTTAGTCGAGGCGACTAAGGAGGCCGGAAGATGTTGCCAGTGATGCGTTCTCCATTGCCGCGCTACGGTGTCCCCATCTTGGCTGTGGCGCTCGGACTGTTATTTGAGCTGCTGCTTTGGCCGCTAATCGGGCCGAGCATTTTTCCGCTATTTTTTACCGCCGCGGTCGTGAGCGCTTGGTATGGTGGCCTGGGGCCGGGGCTACTCGCCGGTTTTTTAGCCGCTTTGGCGATTGACTATTTCTTTATTCCTCCGGTCTATTCACTGCTCACCGATTTAAACGACCTCGTGCGCTTGGGCGTGTTTGTCGTCTTGGCGCTGCCGATTAGCCTACTCGTCATAGCCCGCCGGCGCACAGAGGCAGAATTGAGGGCACGGACGAGCCAGCAAGCAGCGGTGGCCGAACTCAGCCAGCGTGCGCTGGTGGGCACGGACCTGGCCACCTTGATGCAGGAAGCTGCCGACCTCGTGGCACAGACTCTCGGCGTGGAGTACTGCAAGATCTTGGAACTCATGCCCGACGGCAGCCGCCTCCTGCTGCGGGCAGGGGTGGGCTGGAAGGAAGGTTCTGTCGGCCAGGCGACCGTGAGCGCGGGGACCGAATCGCAGGCGGGCTATACTCTGCTCTCCGACGCCCCGGTGATCGTCGCAGACCTGCGCACGGAGACGCGATTTAGCGGGCCACCGCTGCTGCATGACCACGGAGTGGTCAGCGGGATGAGCGTCATCATCCAAGATCGAGCAAAGCCATTTGGCGTCTTAGGTGCGCACACCACCCGGCGCCGGAGATTCACCAAAGATGACATCAACTTTCTTCAAGCCGTGGCCAATCTGCTGGCGACGGTGATTGAGCGCCAGCGGGCGGAGGAACAAATCGCTTTTCAAGCCTCGCTGCTGGACCAGGTGCGCCACGCCGTGGTGGCCACCGACCTGGCGGGCCAGATCACTTTCTGGAATAAGTTTGCCGAACAGTTGTACCGATGGAAGGCTGAAGAGGTGATGGGGAAGAAGATTCTTGAAGTGGTGATTCCCCGCGAGGGACAAGAGCTGGCCGAGGAGATCCTGGCCACCCTCCCAGAGCTGGGCTACTGGGAGGGTGAGTTTGTTGCCCGGCGAAAGGATGAAAGCACTTTTCCCGTTCACGCCGTCAGGACGGTCTATCGGGATGCGGAGGGCCAGGCCAAGGGCTTCATCGGTGTGAGCCTCGACATCACCGAGCGCAAGTGTGCCGAAGATGACCTCAGAAAGCAGAAGGAAATTCTCCAAAAGATCTTCGACCAGATTCCCGTCATGATCACCTTCATCGGTGAGGATGGCCGCCTCAAACTGATCAATCGGGCCTGGGAACGCACGCTCGGATGGTCGCTGGAAGAAATCCAGCAACAAAACCTCGATATCTTGGTTGAGTGCTATCCTGACCCGCAGTATCACCAATATGTGCTGAATTTCATTGCCGCCTCAAGTGCTAAGTGGGCCGATTTCAAAACCAGAACGAAGGATGGGCGGGTGATCGATACGTCCTGGGCCAACGTCCGCCTGTCAGATGGGACGAGCATTGGCATCGGGCAAGACATCACCGAGCGCAAGCGAGCCGAGGAAGAGATCAAGTATCGCCATCAGCAGTTGGTAACTCTCAATGCGATCACGGCGGCCATCAGTAGCTCGATTGAATTGCCGGAGGTGTTGGCGACCTTAAAAAAGCTGTTGGCCGAACACCTGGGCGTCTCCGGTGGACTCGTTTTCTTTTACGATCAGGCTGACGACCGGTTCTACCTGGAGACTGGTTGGGGATTGCCCGAGGGCCTGCTCGCCGAAATCAAAACCTTTCCCGCGACCGCCTTCCACAATGAGCGAGTGATCCGAGAAAAAGAGATTGTCCTGAGGCCGGACTTCCTCGAGGTCACGCCATTTTTGGCCTTGGGGCTGGAGGTCGCCTGGGCAGCCTGGGAGAGTTATCTGTGTATCCCGCTGCTCGCGCAAGGTGAAATCCAAGGCGTCATCGACCTCTTCAGCCAAGGGCCGGCGGTGTTCAGCGAAGACCAGATCGCCTTTTTCAAGGCCATCGGGCAAGCCGTCGGCGTGGCCGTCCAGAATGCCCGGCTCTTCGATCAGGTCCGCGCCGGACGCGAACAACTACAGGCCCTCTCCCGCCGGTTGGTGGAAGTCCAGGAGACTGAGCGCCGCCACCTGGCTCGCGAACTCCACGACGAGATCGGCCAAGTCCTGACCGGGCTCCAACTCATGCTCGGGATGATCACGCGCTTACCGGCTGAAGCGGTCAAGGCCAATCTGGACGAGGCGCAGTCGCTGGTGGGTGAACTGTTGGCGCGGGTGCGCAACCTTTCCCTCGATCTGCGGCCGGCCATGCTCGACGACCTCGGCCTGCTGCCCGCGCTGCTCTGGCAGGTCGAACGCTATACCGCCCAGACTGAGGTGCGGGTCAACTTTAAGCATACGGGGCTGGAGGGGCGCAGTTTTGCGCCGGAGATCGAGACGGCCGTCTATCGCCTGGTGCAAGAAGCGCTGACCAACGTGGCCCGTCATGCCGGAGTGAAGGAGGTGGCAGTCTACGTCTGGGCCGATCCAGCTTCGCTGAGCTTGCAGATCGAAGACCAGGGCAGAGGCTTCGACTCGGAAGCCGCTATGAAAGCCGCGGCCACCGGCGGCCTGGCCGGTATGCGCGAGCGGGCGATCTTGTTGGGCGGTCAATTGAGGGTGGAATCAACTCCAGGAGCGGGCACCTGTTTGACGGCCGAATTGCCCCTGGGTGGCTGACAAGATAAGACAAGGGAGGAGAGCGCGTCATGATCACCATCGTCCTGGCTGATGACCATCAGATCGTGCGCAAAGGTTTACGCGCCTTGCTCGAAATAGAGCCGGATTTTCGTCTCATCGGCGAGGCGGGCGATGGGCTGGAGACCTTGGGACTGGTTGAGCGACTCAAACCCGATGTGCTGATTGCCGACCTGAGTATGCCCGGCCTCAATGGCTTGGAAGTCATCCGACAGGTGAGACAACAGTGGCCGCAAACCCGGGTCATTGTCCTCTCGATGTATGCCGATGATGCCTATGTGGCGGAGGCGTTAAGAAATGGCGCCCTGGGCTATGTCCTCAAAGGCTGCTCCGCCGCGAATCTGGTGAAAGCTGTCCGGGAAGTGGCGGCCGGCCGGCGCTACCTCAGTCCGCCGCTCTCCGAGCGTGGCATCGAGGTCTATTTACAGATGGCCGAGGCCGCCGCGCTCGACCCCTATGAGACACTCACGACGCGCGAGCGGGAGGTGCTCCACCTCGCGGTCGAAGGCTATAGCAGCGGCGAAATTGCCGCTCGCTTGTCCATCAGCCCCCGCACGGTTGAGGCCCATCGCGCCAATATGATGCGTAAACTCGGCCTGCATACTCAGACCGACCTGATCCGCTATGCCCTGAAGCGAAAGATCATCTTGTTGGATAATGAAGTATCGGGGAGCAAGTAGTGGAAGAAATTCATCGGTCGCCGTTTTACAATACGGGGGCCTACGCTCCCAGTACCATACCTTACGCCCAATCGTCATCCGCTCCAAATTAGAACCGGGGGTTTCCCCTTACGTAGGTCTACGCATAGACAAGCCAGGCAAAAGTATATATAAAGTACGCTTGCCACCTTGGCTTATTCACCTTGCCCCACGGGAATCTAGCGGAGATGCAACCGATCTCCATCCTGCTTGTGGATGACAACCCCGTCTTTCTGCGCATCGCCACCCACTTCTTGCAGCAGCAGGCCGAAGTCGTAATCGTCGGCGTCGCCAGCAGAGGCGAGGAAGCCCTCGGACAGATCCAAGACTTGCGGCCACAAGTCGTGCTGCTGGATCTGAGCCTGCCTGGCCTGTCTGGCCTAGAGGTCATCCCACTCCTGCGAATCAAGCTACCTAAAGTGAAAATCATCGCGCTGACGCTGATGGATGCTGACGGCTACCGGCAAGCCGCACTCGCAGCCGGCGCCGATGATTTCGTCTCGAAGACCACCTTGAATATCCATTTACTGCCGGCCATCCGGCGGGCGGTGCAAACCGACCGGATGAGAGCAGCCTATAGCTAAGCACCAGATGGGCCAGAATCATGTGGTGTGGCTGTGTTCTGCGGCCTGACCAGTCGGGAGCAGAAGGCAGTGGAGGGTGAAGGCGGAAAGCACGAGCCAGCCCGAAGTAACTTGCTTCCTGCACGCACATCAGCCGTAGTTTTGTTGCTGAACCGGCTCAATTTTCTTGGAAGGTCAATCAATGACCACGAACACCCGTCACCTCGGCTCTTCGCTCCAATCTTTCTCACTGATTGCCAGTGCTACTGCCATCCTGGTCGGCTGCCTGGTGCTCGTGGGCTGGAGGTTCGATCTCGTCACGCTGAAGAGCGTCTTCCCAACGCTGGCTCCAATGTCAGCCCATACCACCTGCGCCTTCGTTCTCGCCAGCCTGTCGCTCTGGTTATTGCGGAGGAGACCCCACGGCTCCTTGGAAACGTCGGGTCGGGCGAATGTGCGCCTTGACTGTTGCCCTCTTGGGCCGACTGACGCTGAGCGAAGATGACGGCGAAGAACCAGGTTAGTGGAGAACACCGATGAGTAAAAGCGGCTCGCCAGAAGATGGAAGGTCGGAATCCCAGGCCCAGCCTTCGTCTGTGCGAAGGGGTCGTTTTTCCCTCTCCAACTTGTCGATCAAGCACCGGCTGCCGCTCCTCATCGGCACACTGCTCTCCGGCATCATCATCGCCTCCACCTGGGCAGCTTATCGCGGAGTCAAGCAATCCGCGCTCGAACTCGGCCGCGAGCGATTGCTCAGCCTGACCGAGCAGTTGGCCAGCCTCTCGCAGCAGTCGACCGTGACCCTCACTGGCAGAACCTTGACGGTGGCGAATGACCCGGCGATTCGGGCCTTTCTTCGCTCGCCTTCACCGGCCACGCGACCCGGCGCGGCGGCGGTCCTGCAGCAGTTCACGGCGCCGCAGGACCCGAATTATCTGCAAGTCGAACTCTGGAGCGCCAACCACGCGCTGGTGCTGGCCGTGCCAGACGGCTCCACGCCAGAGCCGGCGGACCTCAAGACTGAGTTCAAGCAGTGCGCGACCGATCCATTCAAGACGGCCGGGGCCATGCGTCTGGTCAAAGACACGGTCGCTTACCCTGTCGTCGCGGCGGTCAAAGATGATGCCGGAAAGCCCATTGCCTATCTCGTCAGGTGGCGGAAGGTGTCTGCCACTCCCGAAGCGCGGCAACAATTGGCGGACTTGCTCGGCAGCCAAGCGGCTTTGTACTTAGGCAACAGTCAAGGAGATGTCTGGACTGATCTGCTGAAAGTCGTGCCCCAACCTCCGATAGATGTGCGGTCAACTCTCGAGCTCACGCATTACACGCGAGACGGAAATTCCGTCATGGCGATGGGACGCCAGGTCAAGGGCACACCCTGGTTCATCCTAGTCGAATTCCCCGATCAGGTGTTCCTCGCTCAAGCCGGCGGTTTCTTGCGGCGCATGGGGGTGATCGGTCTGGTCTTGCTCGCGCTGGGTGTGGCGGGAGCTTTGGCGCTCAGCCGGAACATCACGCGGCCCCTTCAGGCGCTGACGGAGGCCGCCTCCGCCATCAGCGGCGGAGACTATTCCCGCCTGGTCGGCATCCGGCAGAACGATGAACTAGGCGCGCTGGCCAGCGCCTTCAACGCCATGGTGGTTAAGGCGCGCGACTCACAGCGCGATCTGGAGCGGGAGGTCCGGGAGAGAACTTTCCTGCTTGAAGCCGCCCCCTGCGCCATGCTCATGGTGGACGAAGGAGGCCGTGTCAGTCTGGCCAACACCCAGGCCACCCACCTCTTCGGTTACACCCAGGCCGAGCTGTTGGGACAACCGGTGGAGATGCTCCTCCCCGAACGCTACCGCGCCGCTCATCCCGGCCACCGCGCCGGTTTTCTCAAACACCCGGCGACCCGCGCCATGGGCGCCGGCCGAGACCTCTATGGCCTGCGTAAGGACGGCCGCGAAGTGCCGATTGAGATTGGCCTCAATCCGATTCAGACCTCCGACGGCGCTTTCATCCTGGCGAGCATCATCGACATCACTGAGCGGAAGCGGGCGGAGAAGGCGCTCCAGGAAACCAACCAAACCTTGCAGACCTTCATTCAAGCTTCGCCGCTCGCCATTGTGGCTTTGGACCTGGAAAGAAAAGTCAAGCTCTGGAACCGGGCGGCCGAGCGGCTGTTCGGGTGGACTGAGTCAGAGGTCATGGGCCGGCTCCTGCCGACCATCCCGGAGGCGGATTTGCAGCGCCACTTAGCGTTCCGCGAGCAGTTTCTGCGGAACGAAGGAGGGCCGGTCTTCTCCAACCTGGAGACACGCCGGGTCCGCAAGGATGGTTCGATCATCCAGGTCAGCAGTTCCTTCGCCCCGCTGCGTGACGCGCAGGGCGCCATCATCGGGACGATCGGCATCCTCGCTGACATCACCGAGCGCAAGCGGGCCGAGGAAAAGCTGCGCGAGAACCAGGCCCAACTCACGGGCATTATCGGCTCAGCCACCGACGCCATCATCACCATCAATGCCGAGCAGCAGATCACCCTCTTCAATACGGCCGCCGAGCAGATGTTTGGCTGCACGGCCGAGGAGGCGCTGGGGCAGCCGATTGATCGCTTCATCCCAGAGCGGTTCCGTCCCGCGCACCAAGAGCACGTCGAGCGATTCGGCCAGACGAATGTCAGCAAGCGGTCGATGGGCGCGCTGGGGGCGATCTATGGGCTGCGCATCAATGGCGAAGAGTTTCCCATCGAAGCTTCGATTTCGCAGATCGAAGTAGGCGGGCAGAAGTTATTCACCGTCATTCTGCGTGATATCACCGAGCGCCGGCGAGCGGAGGAGGCGCTGCGCGAAAGCGAAGAACGCTTCCGCTTAATGGTCGAGAGCGTGCAGGACTACGCGATCATTCTGCTGGACCCCAGTGGCCACGTGGTGAATTGGAATGCCGGGGCGGAACGCATCAAGGGCTATCGCGAAGCGGAGATTATCGGCCAGCATTTCTCCTGCTTCTATCTCCCCGAAGACGTGGCGGGTGGGAAGCCCGAACGCGAACTGAAGATCGCGGCGGCTGAAGGCCAGTTCGAAGACGAGGGCTGGCGGGTCCGCCAGGATGGGTCGCGGTTCTGGGCCAGCGTCGTCACCACCGCGATGCGGGACAATCGCGGGAGCTTGATCGGGTTCTCCAAGCTCATGCGCGACCTGACCGAGCGGAAGCGGGCGGAGGACCGATTTCGTCTCGCGGTCGAGTCGGCCCCGAATGCCATGGTCATGGCCAACCGGCAAGGCCAGATCGTCCTGGTCAACTCGCAGACCGAGCGGTTGTTCGGCTACACGCGCGAAGAGTTGATCGGCCAACCAGTCGAGCTGCTGGTGCCGGAGCGCTTTCGCCACCAACATCCAGAGTACCGCACCAGCTTTTCTGCCGCACCTCAAACCAGAGCGATGGGAGCCGGGCGCGGCCTCTACGGTTTACGCAAGGACGGGAGCGAAGTGCCGATCGAGATCGGTCTCAATCCGATTGAGATCGAGGGAGAAACGCTGGTCCTCAGCTCGATTGTCGATATCACTGAGCGCCGGCGGGCGGAGGAGGCGCTGAGAGAGCGGACCGCCAGATTGCGCGAGCAGAGCGAGCTGATCAATCTCTCGCAGGATGCGATCATCGTCCGCAATACTGAGGGCAAGATCGTCCATTGGAACCGGGGCGCCGTCGAGATGTATGGCTGGACGCAGGAAGAAGCGCAGGGCCAGACCACACACCAACTCCTCCAAACTCAGGCCCCCATCCCGGCGGAGGAAATCGAGGCCATTCTCCGCACCGCGGGACGGTGGGAAGGAGAACTGAAACACACGCGGTGTGACGGGTCGCAGATTATCGTCGAGAGCCGTCACGTGCTCATCCGCGCTCGGCAGGGCGCGGCGGCGGCCATCCTCGAAATCAATCGCGACATCACCGAGCGCCGACGGGCGCAGGAGGAAATCAACAAACTCAACACCGAACTCGAACAGCGCGTCGTCGAGCGCACCGCGCAGCTCGAAGCCGCCAACAAAGAACTCGAATCCTTCTCCTACTCCGTCTCCCACGATTTGCGCGCTCCGTTGCGGGCCATTGATGGCTTCTCGCGCATCCTGCTCGAAGACTTCGCAGTGCAACTCTCGGAGGAGGCCCAGGATTACCTCCAATCCGTGCGGAGCAACACGCAGCAAATGGGCCATCTGGTCGATGACCTGCTCAATTTCTCGCGCCTGGGCCGCCAACCGCTGAAGAAACGGCCCGTCGCCCTGGCCGACTTGGTGCGTCAAACGCTCGCCGATTTGAGTGGCGAGCAAGCAGGGCGGCGCGTCGAGATCTCCATCGGCGAGCTGCCGCCGTGCCAGGCTGATCCGGTGCTGCTCAAGCAAGTCTTCGTCAACCTGCTGGCCAACGCGCTCAAGTTCACCAGCCATCGGGAGACCGCCGTGATTGAAATCGGCTGCCTGCCGATGGCGGATTGCGGTCAACGCAGCGCGTTGAATTGGATTGCGGATTCATCGAGTCACGCAGGAGCGCATCAATCTATCATCAGCAGTGGGCAAGAGAAGAAACTGCAATCCAATTCAACGCACTGCGTTGACCGCAATCCGCAATCCGCAATCGAAGGCTGCGTCTATTTCGTCAAAGACAACGGGGCGGGCTTCGAGATGCAGTATGCCCATAAACTCTTCGGCGTCTTCCAGCGGCTGCATCGCGCCGAGGACTACGAAGGGACGGGCGTCGGCCTGGCCATCGTGCAGCGCATCATCCACCGCCACGGCGGGCGCGTCTGGGCCGAGGCGGTGCCCAACCAGGGCGCGACCTTTTACTTTACCCTCGAAGGAGGCCCTCAATGACTGAACACGAGATCGAAATCCTCTTGGTTGAGGACAACCCCAACGACGTCAAATTAACACTCCACGCTTTCAAAAAGCACCACCTGAGCAACCGCATTCAGGTGGTGCGCGACGGAGCCGAAGCGCTGGAGTTCATCTTCTGCACCGGCGCCTTTGCGCATCGCAACATCGAAAACGGTCCGAAAGTGGTCTTGCTCGATCTGAAGCTGCCCAAAGTCGATGGACTGGAAGTGCTGCGGCGCATCAAGGCCGATCTGCGCACCCAGTCGATCCCGGTTGTGGTGCTGACCTCGTCGCGCGAAGATCGGGACGTGGTGGAGAGTTATAAACTAGGTGTCAACAGCTACATCGTCAAGCCGGTGGACTTCGAACAGTTCATCGAGTCGGCCCGGTTGTTGGGTATGTACTGGGTGCTGCTCAACCAGCCCCCGGCACTGTAGCGAATAGGAGGCGAGTCGCTTGGAACAACCGACGCCGGAGTCCCTGGGCGTCCGTTTGCCACGCGCTGCTTGTCTGAGTAGATGAAAGGATGATTATGCATCCCCCTCAGCACATGTCTACTCCCCTGCGTGCTTTGATCCTCGAAGATCATCCGGATGATGCCAAGTTGATGATCCGTGAGCTGCGCCGGGCGGGGCTGGCTCCCAACTGGGAGCGAGTCGAGACCGAGTCGGATTACCTGGCCCATCTGGACCCGGCACTCGACGTCATTCTGGCCGATTACAACCTGCCACAGTTCGATGCGCTCCGCGCCTTGCATCTGCTCCAAGAGCGTGGACTGGATATTCCGTTCATCATCGTCTCAGGCGCCATTGGCGAAGACCTCGCGGTGGCCGCCATGAAAGAGGGCGCCGCCGACTATCTGCTCAAAGACCGGCTGACACGCCTGGGGCAGGCCGTGAGCCATGCGCTCCAAGAGAGACAACTACACATTCAGAAGCGGCAGGCGGAGGCTGCCCTGCGCGAGAGCGAGGAGCGCTACCGGCGGCTGATCGAACTCTCTCCGGACTTGGTTGCAGTGCACAGCACAGGCAAGCTGGTCTTTATCAACACCGCCGGGGCGCAGTTGCTCGGCGCCTCAAGCCCTGAGCAACTGCTGGGCCGATCGATCCTGGACTTCGTGCACACGGATGTCCGGGGAATCATCCAGCGACTCGTGGAGCAAGTCGAAGCGGGGGTGACGGTCTCTCCCATCGAAGAACAACTCATCCGGCTTGATGGGACAGCCGTGGCGGTCGAAGTGGCGGCCAGTCCTTTCACCTATCTAAACAGCCCCGCCGTCCAAATTGTCGCTCACGACATCACCGAGCGGAAGCGGGCGGAGATCGAACGCGCTCAATTGCTGGCCCGTGAGCGAGCGGCGCGGGCGCAGGCGGAAGCAGTCAGCCGCCTCAAGGATGAATTTCTCGCCACGCTTTCTCACGAGCTGCGGACGCCCTTGAACGCCATCCTCGGGTGGGCCTCGATGTTGCGCTCCGGCAACCTTGACGAGGCGACCGCCACCCTGGGGCTGGAGGCCGTCGAGCGCAATGCGAAGGAACAGGCGCAGCTGATCGGTGATTTGCTGGATGTCTCGCGCATTATTTCCGGCAAGCTCCGCCTGGACCTCCAGCCGGTTGAATTGAGGTCCGCCATTGAGGCGGCACTGAGTACCGCGCGCCCCGCCGCAGAGGCCAAAGGAATCCAGCTCCAATCAGTCATGGATCCGGCGGCGGGGCCAGTCTCGGGCGACCCTCACCGCTTACAGCAAGTGATCTGGAACCTGCTCTCCAATGCGATCAAGTTCACGCCCACGGGGGGGCGCGTCGAGGTCCGGCTGGCGCGCGCGGGCCCCCGCATCAAGATCACGGTGAGCGACACGGGGGAGGGCATCAGCGCCGAGTTTCTTCCCTTCATCTTCGAGCGCTTTCGCCAGGCCGATGGCTCGACCACGCGAGCCCACGGCGGGCTCGGCCTGGGCTTGGCGATCGTGCGCCACCTGGTGGAGTTGCATGGCGGATCCATCCACGCGGCGAGTCAAGGCAAGGGACGGGGGGCCAGCTTCACCGTGAGCCTCCCGTTCAAGGCTGACCGGCCAGATGAGACGACGGATGAGACACAGATGGGATTCACTTTACCCCCCACAGGCGGAGCGGCACCGGAGAATTTGCCGCGGCTCGACGGATTACGAGTGCTCGTCGTCGATGACGATGCCGATACCTGCGAGCTGCTGACGATCATGCTCACACAGTGCGGCGCCGAGGTCAGCGCCCTGAACTCAGTCCCGCGGGCACTGGAAGCGCTCGCCGAGTGGCGGCCCGACCTGCTGGTCGCTGACATTGGGATGCCGGTGGAAGATGGCTATACGCTCATCCGCCAGGTGCGGGCGCTGGTGCCGGAACGTGGAGGACAGATTCCGGCCGTGGCGCTGACCGCCTACGCCAGCACAGAGGACCGTCAGCGGGCGCTCGCGGCGGGCTACCAGATCCATCTGCCCAAGCCGGTCGAGCCGGCCGAGTTGGCGACGGTAGTCGTGAGCCTCTCCCCCAAAATGCCCCAGAGGAAGCAATGGACAAAGAACTGCGCATCCTGATCCTTGAAGACATGGCCGCAGACGCCGAACTGATCAGATACGAACTGCGCCGAGCCCAGATCATCTTCTCCTCGAAGTGTGTGGAGACCAAGGAAACTTTCCTCAACGCGCTCGGAGACTTTGCGCCCGACCTGATCCTGGCCGACTATACGCTCCCCTCCTTCGATGGTTTGTTGGCGTTGGCCTTCGCCCAGGAGCGGTGCCCGGAGGTGCCCTTCATCTTCGTCTCCGGTTCGCTCGGCGAAGAATTGGCGATTGAGACGCTCAAGGGCGGCGCCACGGATTACGTGCTCAAACATCGACTCTCACGGCTGGTGCCGGCGGTGCGTCGAGCGCTCGGTGAAGCCCGGGCGCGGGCTGAGCGCAAGCTGGCGGAGGAGCAGTTAGCGAGTTCACTCGAACAGTTGCGCGCCCTGGCCGCCCATCTGCAATCCGTGCGCGAAGAGGAGCGGACCCGCATCGCCCGTGAAATTCATGATGAGCTGGGCCAGATCCTGACGGGCTTGAAAATCGACCTCTCCTGGTTGGATGGCGAACTGGCCGCAGGCGATCTGACTGCTCCGCGCTTGCTGCGGGAAAAGGTCAAGTCGATGTCAAACCTCATCGACACCACCATCCAGGTGGTGCGCAAAATCGCGACGGAGCTGAGGCCCGGAATTCTGGATGACCTCGGTCTGGCGGCGGCGCTCGAATGGCAGGCGCAGGAGTTTCAAACGCGGACGGGAATCAGGTGTGAGTTCACTTCAACGCTGGAGGAGATCGATTTAGATGCCGGCCGTTCCACCGCGGTGTTCCGCATTTTCCAGGAGACCCTGACGAACGTCGCTCGGCATGCCCACGCCACTGGCGTCAGGATCAGCGTCAAAGAGCAGGGCAGTCAGCTCCTGCTCGAAGTGCGTGATGACGGCCAGGGCATTACCGACCAGGAGCTTGCCAATCCGCGATCGCTCGGGCTGCTCGGGATGCGTGAACGCGCCCTGCTCTTTGGCGGGGAGGTCAAGATCGGCGGCGTTTTGGGAAACGGGACGACCGTCACGGTCAGCGTCCCGCTGAGTAAATCGAGGGCCATCGGAGAGGCGCGATGATCAATATTCTGATCGCCGACGATCACGCGATCGTCCGGCAGGGGTTGAAACAAATCGTCACTAAGGAGGCCGATCTGACGGTGGCGGGTGAGGCCCAAACCCCTCAAGAGGTGCTCACCCTGGCCCGGAGGCAGGCTTGGGACCTGGTCATTCTGGACATCACCCTGCCCGGCCGGAGTGGGCTGGAGGTGCTCAAGGAATTGAAGCACGAGTACCCCAAACTCCCGGTCCTGATCTTGAGTATGCACCCGGAAGATCAGTACGCGGTGCGCGCCATCAAAGCCGGCGCCGCCGGCTACCTCACCAAAGAGAGCGCGCCGGAGGAATTGATCAAGGCGATCAGAAAAGTCTTGGGAGGCGGGAAATATGTCAGTCAATCGCTGGTTGACAGACTCGTCTTTGATTTAGGGGCCGACACCGAAAAGCCGCTTCACGAGGCCCTCTCTGATCGCGAATACCAGGTCATGTGTCTGATCGCTTCCGGGAAAACGGTCAGTGAGATTGCCGAACTACTTTCGCTCAGCGTCAAAACCGCGAGCACCTACCGCGCGCGCATCCTCGAAAAAATGAGCATGAAGACCAACGCCGAGTTAACCTATTACGCCATCAAGCAACGGCTCGTCGACTGAACCGATGGCCCTTTCCTCTCGCCGCTCTTTCCGCCCACTGACCGTACCTCCCTTCTCTGGTCTCCGCGCTATAATCCGTTGTAGGGCAAACACCGACACCGCGGCGATTTAGATCCTGCAAAAAAACCGGATCAACCCCGATAGTTTCCCCGAGCCCAAAGGCGTATCTTGCCAGCTAGCTTCACCCCGCCCTGAGATGAGAAGCAAGCCTTGAGAGCCAAGCCGCCACCTAGCGCGCGCCCGGTTAAGCAGCC